>Ga0209373_10001728_pt1 | contig 24375 bp, 20 predicted proteins | sample Higcelweek5metaG_FD_187173 | JGI IMG/M metagenome (GOLD analysis project Ga0209373, IMG submission 187173) | Freshwater pond sediment microbial communities from the University of Edinburgh, under environmental carbon perturbations - High... | ecosystem: Environmental > Aquatic > Freshwater >... | reverse complement strand
CGCCGATATTCTGGGTGAGATTTGTACCAATATTCCGAAAGAGAAGATTGAACAGTATGCCTTCACCCTGTTGCCGATGCTTACCTCAACCGATTTGACGTATCTTCAGGTTCCCATCGAAGGGTACTCGAACGAGCAGATCTATTACGATTTCCGCGAGAAGGGTGAATGGAGTATACGTGCGAATTGGAACGGTATGATCCCGTTAATTCAGCAGTTCATATTTGGAGAGACATTCGCATTTGATCCGGTGCCTGTTATACCGGAAGCTCCTGTCGCGACGCCCACACCTGTCCCATCTGATGAGCCGGATCCCGCCGGTTAATCACACAATACTGACTTTGACTAATTTTGACATATGCCCGTTCAGGTATTGACATGAGCGGGCATATGCCATATATTTAGGAAGGAATTAGCACTCGCAATCTGTGAGTGCTAAGATATTTTACCAGATATAAGGGAGGTTTTTTGTATGACAATCAAACCACTTAGCGACAGAGTAGTAATTAAGATGATCGAAGCTGTCGAGACAACCAAGAGCGGAATCGTCCTTCCCGGTACGGCGAAGGAGAAACCTCAGGTTGCCGAGATCGTTGCCGTCGGACCTGGCGGAATCGTAGACGGTAAGGAGATCACCATGTCGGTTTCTGTCGGTGATCGTGTTTTGATCAGCAAGTATGCGGGAACAGAAGTCAAGATTGACAATGTTGATTTCACGATTCTTCGTCAAAGCGATATCCTCGCGATCGTTGAATAATTAAGAAACTTATGGAGGTACATGACATATGGCTAAAGAACTTAAATATGCAGAAGATGCTCGCCGCGCTATGGAAATTGGCGTCAATAAGGTAGCGGACACGGTTCGCATCACACTTGGACCTAAGGGAAGAAACGTTGTTCTTGATAAGAAGTACGGCGCTCCCATGATTACGAACGACGGTGTAACGATTGCCAAGGAGATTGAACTTGAGGATCGTTTCGAGAATGCCGGCGCACAGCTCGTAAAAGAAGTCGCTTCGAAGACCAATGATGTTGCCGGCGACGGAACTACAACCGCTACACTTCTGGCGCAAGCGATGATCCGTGAGGGTATGAAGAATATTGCTGCGGGCGCAAATCCGATCATCCTTCGCAAAGGCATTCAACTTGCCGTTGAGTCTGCTGTCGAAGGAATTAAGCGCGAAGCGAAGCCGGTTGACGGATCGAAGGACATTGCTCGTGTGGCCGCTATTTCCGCCGGCGATGATTATATCGGAGAACTCATTTCCAAAGCGATGGAGATGGTGTCGGCTGATGGTGTCATTACGGTAGAAGAATCCAAGACAATGGGCACTGAACTCGAGGTTGTCGAGGGAATGCAGTTCGATCGCGGATATGTTTCTTCTTATATGTGCACAGATATGGATAAGATGGAAGCTGTCTTGGATGATCCGTATATTCTCATTACGGACAAGAAGATCAACAATATTCAGGATGTACTTCCTTTACTCGAGAAGGTCGTACAGCAAGGTAAGAAGCTTCTTATCATCGCGGAAGATATCGAAGGCGAAGCTCTTGCAACGCTCATCGTAAACAAGCTTCGCGGAACCTTCACTTGCGTAGGCGTAAAGGCACCCGGTTTCGGTGACAGAAGAAAAGCAATGCTTCAGGATATCGCGATTCTTACCGGTGGTACCGTAATTACAGAGGACCTCGGATTGGAACTCAAAGAGACAACGGTAGACCAGCTCGGTCGCGCTCGTCAGGTTAAGGTCCAGAAGGAACTTACCATTGTTGTAGACGGAGCGGGTTCTGAGGATGATATTAAGTCACGCGTCTCGCAGATTCGCAACCAGAGTGAAGAGACAACATCCGAGTTCGATAAAGAGAAGCTCCAGGAGCGTCTCGCGAAGCTTTCCGGTGGAGTTGCTGTAATCAAGGTTGGTGCTGCGACAGAGACCGAGATGAAAGAGAAGAAGCTGCGCATTGAAGACGCACTCGCAGCGACACGTGCCGCCGTCGAGGAAGGCATCGTTCCCGGTGGTGGAACCGCATATATCAACGCACTTCCGGATATTCTGGCTCTTATGCCCAACTACTCCGGCGATGTACTCACGGGTATTCGCATTGTTGCTAAGGCACTTGAAGAGCCGGTTCGCCAGATTGCTACCAATGCGGGTCTTGATGGCAGCGTCATCTGCGAGAATGTCAAGAAGTCTCCCGTTGGATATGGCTTTGACGCGCTGAATGAGACATACGTCGACATGGTTGAGGCCGGAATCGTCGACCCGGCCAAGGTTACACGTTCTGCCCTGCAGAATGCGGCATCTATTTCCGCCGTACTTCTCACAACGGAAGCGGTTGTCTGTGACATTCCGCAGCCTGAGGCCCCGATGCCGAATCCCGGTGCCGGAATGTATTAATTTCAAACACACATACAAGAGAGGCTGTCCCGAATTTGAAGGGCAGCCTCTTTTTTTGTTTTATTTATGTATTTATTCCAAAAAAACCGGACGCTTTGTTACCAATTGAGTGAATATACGCTATGATGAAAGAAAAACGGATGGAGAACTCTATGCACGAAATGTTTGTCGAAAAAATCGTTAAGAGGAAGATGAGATCTTCCGATATCGTTCTTATTATTTTGATGATCCTCTCAGGATTATCCCTTACCCTTGTGTTGTTTCTTCTCCCACTTATGTTGGAGCCGCAACTCTTTATTGTTTCTATTATCGCAACCCCAGTTATTATTTATTTACTGTATCGAATGATTTCCGGTATCTCCAAGGAGTATGAATATAGCTTTACCAATGATCTTCTTACCGTTGATCGTATTGTCGCGAAGAAGAGAAGAAAGACACTCTTTACCGGGAGTTGTAAGGATTTCACTTTTGCCGCACCCATGGTAGACGATGATTTTGATCGTTATGTCGGGGAGAAATGTCTGCATCTTGATGTTCGATCCGGAAGCTTTTCGGATGACGATTGGTTTATTATGACAAAATCGGGTGGGAGCACGATGATGATTCTCATTGAGCTGGATGATCGTATGGTTCAGGTAATGAGAAGATATAATCCCCGCGCGGTTAAGAGAATCATGGTCCCTAAGGCAGAGAATACCGGAACTGACCTCGGAAATTAACGCATTTCATTACGAATTCGATCAGGAGGTGCCACCGTGTCAAAAATTCAGGCAGAAACGTATCCGGCAAATCAATCCGGCAATGAGTCTTCGAATTCTTCAGATGGTAACAGGAAGTCAAAGAAGAATCGACTGACCTTTCGCGAATTGAGTTGGATGTTCTATGACTGGGCAAATTCCGTTTATGCAACGAATATTATGGCGGCCATTTTTCCGATCTATTTCGCATCGGTTTGTAAAGCGCAGGATGTCTCCGGAGATCAGATGTGGGGATACGGAACGGCGATTGCAACCTTGATTGTTGCTCTGACCGCGCCGATTCTCGGTGCTGTGGGCGACTACAAGGGAATGAAGAAGAAGCTTTTCTCAACCTTCCTTGTGATCGGAGTTCTGTTCACCTTATCCATGGCCTTTGTCGACCAATGGCAGTGGATGCTCGTCGGATATGTATTGTCCTATATCGGATTTACCGGGGCAAATCTCTTCTATGATTCGTTCCTTACCGACGTTACGACACCGGAGAGAATGGATCGGGTCTCATCTTCTGGTTATGCCCTCGGTTATATCGGTGGAAGCACCATTCCCTTTATTGTTTCCATCCTTATCGTCACATCCTCCTTTGGCAAGGCCGATCCTGCTGCCGCAGTAAAGATTGCGGTTGTCATCACGGCAATCTGGTGGGCTGTATTCAGTATTCCGATTCTTAAGAATGTTCACCAGGTTCATTATTTGGAGACCCCAAAGAAGGAACTGGTCAGGAATACCTTTCGAAGCATCCTCATGACAGCCAAAGAACTCTTCAAGAACCGGTCGATCTTCGTATTCATCCTTGCATATTTTTTCTACATTGACGGCGTCAACACGGTCATACACATGGCGACCGCGTACGGTTCGACGCTGGGACTCGATACAACGGGCATGATTCTGGCACTTCTCGTCACACAATTTGTCGCGGTGCCATGCTCGCTTCTTTTCAGTGTTTTCGCGAAAAAGTTCGGATCAATCCGCATGATTCTTTTCGCCGTATGTATGTATATCATTATTTGTCTTGTAGGATTCTACATGGGAATCACGATCGAGCAAGCTCCGCCGCAAGGTGCAGCGCATGATGCTGCTCTAGCCACCTCGCAAATTCTTTTCTGGCTGATGGCCGCCCTGGTGGGAACGGTGCAAGGTGGTATTCAGGCTTTGTCGCGTTCGTACTTTGGCAAACTGATTCCGCCGGAGCGCTCCAACGAGTTCTTTGGCTTCTTCGATATTTTCGGCAAGTTTGCCGCGGTTATCGGACCATTACTATACTCCGTTCTCGCTGCAGCATCCGGAAGTTCCGCTGTCGGTATCTTGAGTGTTTCCGCATTGTTTATTGCCGCGCTGATTATACTCGTCGCGGGCAGGAAACACCTTGCGAACACAACAAAAGCATGATTAATCGGATTCAACCTTGATTTTTGGCTATACGTCCACGAAAGGAACAAAAAATCCAAATGCAAGATATGTCATCGCAAAATGCGGCCGTTCCGTCAGATGGGATCTCCGGATCACAGGAATTACGAAAAACCTATTCATATACCGTCCTGGGAACAGATACGGATTATCGTGACAGACTCCAAATGAACGCACTTTTTTCGATGTTGCAAGAGTCTGCCTCGTGCAACGCGACCGAACATGGATGGGGATTTGAGAAATTAGACGGGGAAGATTATTGCTGGATTCTTCTTCGCATGTCAGTCCGGATGAATAGACTTCCTTCCTGGCGTGAATCCATACAGGTGGACACATGGTCGAGAGGTGCGGATAAACTTTACTTTCATCGTGATTTTCTCATTAAAGATGAGAGTGGGGATGCGATCGGCACGGCGACTTCCATCTGGATTCTGGCTGATCGTATTTCTCATCGGCCGGTTCGTCCGGACCACGTTTTTTCCGTTGAAAAGACACGATTTCAAGCAGAGAGTGTACTCCCGTTTGAGCCGCCGAAATTGAAGACAACCTACTCAGTGGACAAGATGGCGTCAGGCGAGTATTCTTCGCAGACGATCGTGAAGTACGCAGATTTCTCCGAAATTGACAGGAATCTTCACGTCAATAACACGCGTTATGTCGCGTGGAGCATAGACGCGGCACATCGCCAGTCCCTAGAGCAAGGAGATATACTCGGAATCGATATCTGCTATCATTCCGAAATTCGGTTTGGCGAGAAAGTTCATCTGTTCATTCGAGAAGAGGTCCAAAGGGTAGCTATCGACGGTTTTTGCGAGAGCACTAAGAAAACCGCGTTCTCCTGTTGCCTCTACCGTGCGGGCAATCAGGAGATGTTAGTGTCGGATTCTTAGGGAGAAGTGCGGCAATCTTTCGGCGATTTACGATGATTCACCATATCTTGGTAAGAATTGCTTTCCGGAAGCTTCTGATTTACTTTCTTGTTTGTGAAAAGTAGGTTATAATTTCATTCGCGCATACTTCGCGTCAATAAGGAGGAGCAATATGATTGAGATTTCGAATCTTGTGAAATACTACGGCGAAAAAAAAGCTGTCGACGGTATTTCATTTACGGTGAATAAAGGCGAGATCTTAGGATTTCTCGGTCCGAACGGAGCAGGAAAAACCACTACGATGAATATTGTCACTGGCTATCTTTCTGCAACTTCCGGAAAAGTAACCGTTAATGGACATGACATTCTGGAGGAGCCGGAGCTCGCAAAGAAGGAAATCGGTTATTTGCCGGAGAATCCACCTTTGTATCTCGATATGACCGTGCTCGAATATCTTCGTTTTGTTTGTGATCTCAAATCTGTCGCAAAGGAAGACCGCATACGCCAGTTGGCAGAGATCATGAAGCTTGTTCGAATCTCTGACGTCGCGGATCGACTGATCCGAAATCTCTCCAAGGGATATCGTCAGCGCGTTGGTATTGCTCAAGCGATGATCGGTAATCCGTCCGTCCTGATCCTTGACGAGCCAACAGTAGGACTGGATCCCAAGCAAATCATCGAGATCAGAAACCTAATAAAGACACTTAGTAAAGATCATACCGTAATCCTAAGTTCGCATATCCTGCCTGAGGTACAGGCGGTTTGTGATCGCGTGGTTATCATCAATAAAGGCAGGATTGCTGCGATCGATACGCCGGATTCTCTCTCCCACAAGATGTCAGATACGTCTCGCCTGTCGATAACGATTGAGGGTTCATATAAGGACGCTGCAAGCCGTATTCACGCGCTTCCCGGCGTCACATCCGTATCGCCGATCAATGAAACGCCAAAAGTTCAAATGATTGAGATCACGACAGACTCTAAGACCGATGTTCGCAAGGCCGTTTTCTTCGCGATGGCGAACGCATCGATTCCAATTCTAGAATTCCGTTCTCTCGATCCGACGCTTGAAGAGATCTTCTTGAGCGTTACATCGAATGAGAGCAAGAAGCGGGGGTAATGTAAGAATGTTGGCAGTATTTAAGAGAGAGTTCATGTCCTATTTTCGCTCACCGATCGGATTTATCGTCGTGGCGATCTTCACCCTGATGAGTAGTTTCTATTTCAGTATGTTGATGATGAACAACAACGCAATCGATCTGAGCAATGAGGTTGCGTTTTTGAAGCCGATTCTATTTGTTGTCATTCCGTTGATGACCATGCGCCTTTTTACAGAGGACCGCAAGAACGGAACGGAGGTTCTTCTTTATACATCACCGGTGTCGCTTTTCCGCATTGTTCTTGGAAAATACTTCGCGGCTCTGGCGCTGATGTTAATTATGATCTCCACACTTCTTATTCATGTCATCCTCGTCGTCGCCCTCGGTGGACTCGTTAATGCTGGAACTCTTGGGTCTTTCGTCGGTTTCATTTTCCTCGCGGCGGTCTTCATCGCGATCGGAACATTCTGCTCCGTTGTAACAGAGAATCAAATCATTGCCGCAATCACTTCCTTTTTACTGATTCTTTTCACCGCAGCTATTTCATATATTGCCAGTATTGTCCAGAGCTTTGTCGTCAGTACAATGACGACACTGAACCTATTTGACATGTCGGCTACAACCATTCAGACAGTGGGTGAGAAGATTGCGCAAGCGATTAGCTGGTTCGACCCTTTCGCCAAAACCGATACCTTTTTATTGGGTATTTTCTCGGTCAGCCCGCTTATCTTCTGTATCAGTTTAATTACTGTCTTCCTGTTCTTTACATTCCGCATCCTGGAGAAGCGGCGTTGGAGTCAGGGCTGAGAATAACGAAATAGGAAAGTTGGAGGTTATTCCATGAGCAATGTCATTAAAGATAATAAAGCAAAGAAGGAATCCAAGGGCATCGATAAGAGAAGCTTATCGCTTCGATTGTTTTCTGTCGGGTCCGTCATCGCAATCATCGCAATTCTTATTGTCGTAAACATATTGTTTGATTCGGTTCTTGGCAATGTTCTCAAGTGGGATCTTACCCAGAATCAGAATAATTCTATCGGAGACATTTCAAAGGGAATCCTGTCCCAGATGGAAAAAGACGTGGAGATTGTAGGACTCTTTGAACTCAATGACGGTACAAAGCAGCAGTACAAGGACTTTATCCTTTTGCTTGAGGATTACGAAGCCCAGTCGGGAGGAAGAGTTAAAGTCCGATATGTTGACCCGCAGAAATATCCTTCGATCATTAAGGATCTGGATCCGAATGGAACGTTAATTCCGGATGCCGGTGCGTTCATCGTAAAGAGTGGAGATCGTCTTCGTCAGGTTACTCCCGAAGAATGTTTCACAATTGATGAGCAGACCTATTACTCCACGGGTATGTTGAACGTTCTATCGAATTCTGTTGAGATGAATCTTACCGGTGCGATTCAGTCCGTAACATCTGACAGTCTTTTCAAAGTCCTTTTCACCACGAATCACGGGGAGCAGAGTGCCGTACAAATCACCTCGTTACTGCGAAATAACGGATTTGCCGTTGAAGAAGTTTCGACTATGTCCATTGAGAAGATTCCGGATGATTGTTCCCTTGTCGTTATACATCTTCCCGGTACTGATTTGTCGAAACAAGATGTTGCCATGTTTACTGACTATCTTGAAGCCGGCGGTAACCTTGTTGTGGTGACAGATTTCACTGCGCAGAGTATTTCGTTACCGAATCTGAATGAAGTTCTCCACACGATGAATCTTAACATCACCGATTCGTTGGTTTCGGAGAACAATATGGATTATCGTTTCCAGGCTACTTCCGGATACGGATCTTACGCGAATGTGAAGCAGGGATCCATCTCTGACGCGGATGTCGATCAGGCGATTCTCTCTGCATACAATCGCGGCATCAGCGTGTTTGATAATCCGAAGGCATACATCGCGACGGAACCGCTGATTACATCTTCTTATAATGCGGTTCTGGAGGAGAATGGTGATCCTACAAAGGCCGGCGTCGAAGGAGCACAGAACATTGCGATGTATTCCAAGAACGCTTTCGGTGCGGTTCCCGGCGAAGCTGTCGTGATCGGAACATCTTATTTGACATCCGATTCTTTTATCGAGAACTTCTCGTTGAATCACCAGAATGTCACATTCTTCTATACCATCGTGAAGAAGCTCGTTGGAATGGAGAGTACGGTGCAGATTCCTGTTAAGGAATATCCGAGTTTCACGCTCTCTTCCTTCCCGTCGGCGAATACGCAAACGATCATATCCGTCTTATTGATCGCAGTAATTCCGCTTGCTCTAATCGTGACATCGATCGTTGTATACAGAAAACGCAAGCATTTGTAAGTTATTGAAGGGAAATGTGAGTCAACCATGAAGACTTGGAAAAACCTTATACTTCCAGCCGCGATATTCGTAGTTCTTCTATCGGCCTTGCTGATTTATCAGGCAGTTCAGAGCAATAAACCTGTCGAGGAGTCTACAGCTACGACGCAGGAGCTCAATCAGTATTTGATTAACGTTGAACCACCGGAAGTGGAGAAGTTGGTCGTGGTTCGCGAGAACGGAGATTCGGTCTCTTTCGAATCGAACGGATTGAATGAGACCGAAGGTCTTGTTGATTTTACTTTCACAAGCTCGTATGAAGATACGTCATCCGTGAATATTTCTCAGACACAGCTCAATTATTTCGTCGATGTTCTTGCTTCATTATCCGTGACATCGATGGTGGTCGAGAAGGATGCGGATCTGAAGGAATATGGTTTGGACACTCCTGCTTGTACAGTCACATATACATTGACTACAGGCGAGACTCACAAACTTGTTCTCGGCGATATAACGTATGATGACCGCTTTGTGTACTGTATGATGGATGATTCGGGAGTTGTCTATACAACATACAAAATCGTTAGAGAGAAGTGCGAACAAAACCTTATCGACTTCCTCGATACGACGATTACCTCTCTCGACATCACCGATGTATCTCTCGTGACTTTTTATCGACAGAATGACGATCTGACCCTGGTTGCCCGTTCACAGGATGTCATTGGATCGAACACTGATGAGATGGAACTTGGCTGGGTATTCGAAGCTCCCTTTCATATTACGGCTAATTCTACCTTCACGAATCTTGTAGAATCCGTTTTTGATCTTTCCGTGTCGGAGTACGTGGAACAGAATGTCACTGACCTATCCGCATATTCATTGGATGAGCCGGCATTCCGATTTTCCTTCAAAATGAAGGATGGTACAACGAAGGAGCTTTCTCTTTCCCGGGATATGGGTGGAATCTACTATGGAGTATATTCAGATTCACCGGATGTTTTCTCCATGCGTACCGCCGCTGTTTCCGGAATACAGACTCCGGCCCTTGAATTGATTAAGGCGTACACCTGTTATGAATTCATCAAGGATATTAAGACGATCGACGCTGTATTCCCGGAAGGTAGCTTTGTCATGGATATTGTGATTCCGGAAGGACAGAATATGACCGACGATGGCGCGATCTTGAACCTGAATGGGCAAGAAGCTACGGTAACGGATTCGACCAATCGTATGTACTACGCGAATTTGTTTGAGTCAATCTCGACGATCGAGATTACCGGTATCGATTTCGATGCAAAACCGGTGAATACCAAGGATATATCCATAACTCTCGATCGAATTGACGGAACGAGTATTGTCATAGACCTTGCGGTAAAGGACAAAAATACGTATTATGCTTTTATAAACGGAGTGTACGAGGGATTTCTTGTCGACAAGGAAGAACTCTATAAGGATAACGGCGTGAATCTATATGATTACGGTACCTGGGCAGCATATCAGCGAACAATTGAAGCTGTAGCAGGTGCCGAGAATGGAATCTATGACATCGCCGCTTCATAAGAAAGGATCATAAATGTCTTCATCGGACATAGACAGTAGACGGGGAAAGGGATCGAAAATCAAACGGTCTCTTTTCCCGCTTGTCATTCTATTCGCAGTACTTCTGATGATCGCCTCCGGTGTCTTAATCTATCTTGTCAGGGAACACGTAGAGGCCTCATCCGGATACGACAAGACAGCGTATGAGATGATGGCCAGTGGATTTTCCTGCGAGTATTCTGAGGCACAGAAGCTGTACCCGTTTGGCGAAGGCGTTCTAAAAGTAACACAGACACGTGTCGCCTATCTATCAATGACCGGGGCCGAAGTATATGGAGCAGACATCGATATGGAGAATCCTTTCTGTGTCGTGAATACGGAATATGCGCTTGTTGCAGATGCCGGAGGATATTTCTGTGCGCTCTTTGATACAAGCGGCAAGGTATTTACATACCAGATGGATGGCGCAATACGATTCGGCACAGTTGGAACGGACGGAACGACGGCATATATATTGGAGAAGTCTGATACCAAAGGCACGTTGTATCTTCTTGATAAGAATTCCGTATTTATCTCAGAGTGGCGATCGGTCGAGTCAGGATATCCGCTAAGTGCGTGTTTCGCACCGGATCAATCCTCCGTTTATATTGCTTTGGCAGATACGGATGGAGGCGTTATTCGTCCTCATATGAAGGAAATCGGGCTCTCCGTGCAAGATGGCGCATACGCAGCGCGTGACTTGTCGATCTACTCTCCGGAGTCTACAGATATTCTGTCGGTTATAGCAGCGATTGGGGATGATACTCTTTACGCAGCTGGAATCTCGGATCTTTTCGTGTTCTCCGGCGGAGCATCTCAAGCCATATCTACTCCATTCGGTCAGATCTTGCAGATTTTGCCTGCCGGTAATCGATTGGCGGTTTTCTACTCGGAGGGCATTGAGCAAGAGATTTGTCTCGAACTTATCGGAACGGATATGAAGCGACAGACACCTCTTGTCATCGGAAACGACCTCTCGGCAGTCATCGCGAATGACAAAGTGATTGTTGCCGCATCAGATAATTCTTTGATATTCATTAACACATCAACGAACGCCATTCTGAAAACCATTGAAGTAAATCAGGAGATCATTCGAATCGGTTTTCAAGAAGACGGCACGGTTGTTGTCGTAACAGCCGATGGCGTCAGAGAGATAGCCTCATAAGCAGTAAAGTAGAACGGAGAGATGACTTTGGAAACGGAATTTAAGCTAGGTTTTGCTTCGAAAGAGGAGATGCAGTTGGTGTGGGATCAGGAGTGGTTTCAAGATCTTCTGATTCCCGACTCGTTGAAAACAGAAGAGTATGTTACGTATTATTTTGATACGGAGGATTTGCTCTTGCGCGGGCAGCGGGCGAATATCCGCATCCGTTCCATCAGTCAGGGCGGGTTCGTTCATACCGTCAAAATCGGCAAACCCGGTCGTGATGGCCTACATCAACGTCTTGAATGGAATCTTGAGACGGACCAGTCAGATTTTGATCCAGAGTTTTTTGTAAAAAATGCAATCAGTGATGGTGATCCAGAGGATACTCTTACCGAGCTGATTTCTTCGGTTGAAGGGAAGAGTCTGCGGGAAATCTGTCGAACCGAGTTTACTCGTACATTATCGTTGGCCGGATTTGGGGATAGTCTTGTTGAAGTATGCATGGATACCGGCTATCTTGTTGCCGGAGAAGCAAGGGAAGCGTTGTGCGAGATGGAGATTGAACTCAAGAAGGGCGACGTCCGTGATGTTATAGCCCTCGGCGAAGAGATAGAACTCCGATCATCAGCCACACGTAACAGCAGAAGTAAGTTCGCACGTTGCATGGATATCATGTCAATCTCATGAGTGAGAACCGAAGGATTACAGATATAGCGATAATCGGAGGCGGCGCTTCCGGCATGATGGCAGCTTTATCTGCCGCTACCTTCGCGCGCGATAATAATATAGATCTTTCTGTCACGATATATGAACGCAATGATCGAGTTGGCAAGAAATTGTTAATGACGGGAAACGGGCGTTGTAATCTCACGAATATTGATCAAGACTTCTCTCATTATCACGGGGAAGATGCAGCCTTTTGCCGAGGTGCTCTTCATCGTTTCTCACAAGAGAAGACCTGTTCGTTTTTTTCGGAAATCGGGGTTCTCCTGACAGAAGAAGAAGGGAAGATGTATCCTCTCTCTCTTCATGCATCCTCAGTTCTCGACGCTTTTCGGCTTGCATTAAACGCGAATGGCATTACCATTCTTACCGGTTACAGAGTGGTTCGACTGGAGCGCGACGCAAATACCTATCGACTTCGTTCTTCTGATGGAGAAGACGTCATCGCGAAAGAAGTCATCGTCGCGGCAGGTGGGATGTGTGCGCCGGTTACCGGATCAGACGGCACCCTGTATCCTGCGCTTCAAACTCTGGGTCATCGCGTCGTAGAACCCCTGCCGTCGATAGTCCAGCTTCGTTCGGAATCCCCCCTATGCAAACCACTATCCGGCATCAAATGTCATGCTGCCGTTCAACTTGTTATCGATGGGCAAATCACCCGAGCAGATAAGGGTGAAGTCCTTTTCACGGATTATGGTCTCTCCGGGCCGCCGATCCTGCAGCTCTCCGGCTATGTCTCCCGAGCCATGCATCATATGTCTTCCTCGGAAATTCGAGTCGACTTGGATTTTTTCCCGAATTTCTCAGAGGATGAGATTTTGGCTATGCTTTTCGAGAGAAGAGAGACGTTTGCCGATCGTAAGGCTGAGGATTATTTGGTCGGAATACTTCAGAATCGCATGGCGATTTCGCTGATGAAGGCGTCGATTCGTCAATCACTCTCCGTATGCGTACGTGATTTGAGCGATAACGATCTGATCTCTTTGGCGCATGCTATGAAGAATACAAATATTCTTATTCAAGGAACGATGCCTTTCTCTTCAGCGCAGACTACCATTGGAGGATTCCGCACTGCGGATTTTCATCCGACGACACTGGAATCGCGCCTTTGTCCGGGACTTTATGCCACGGGTGAACTATTGGATATCGATGGTGACTGTGGTGGGTATAATCTGCAGTGGGCCTGGTCTTCCGGGTATATTGCGGGACGAAGTGCAGCGAAAAGACTGTTGGAGATGAATGAACAATGAATGTGGAGACAGATATAGCCTTTTCGCCGGAGAAATTACAGAAGCTTGTGATACATAAATCAGAAGAATCCGCGTTGCTCGAAGAAGCCATTCTTAGACTGCACCTGCCTTCGTCTGATCGATATCGTCTGGAAATTATAAAGAAGTCGATCGATGCGCGAAAACGAGACAACATTCAGATTCGTTATCGTGTCTGCGTGACGGATACTTTGATTACAAAGTCACAAGATACGCATATTCCCTATATCCATCCGCAACAAATAAGACCCGTTGTCGTCGGATTCGGACCGGCCGGTATGATGGCTGCGTTGGTTCTGGCACGTTCCGGCGCGAACCCGGTTGTTGTTGAGAGAGGAAGCCCTGTTGACAAGAGAGAACAACGTGTCAATGCGTATTTTTCCTCAGGTGTCGTTGATCCCGTTACAAACATTCAGTTTGGCGAGGGAGGTGCAGGTACATTCTCCGATGGCAAACTAAACTCAGGCGTCAGTGATGACCGAAGGGGATACGTACTCGACGCATTTATCTTCGCGGGAGCGCCGCGGGATATTCTCATATCGAATCGACCTCACGTTGGCACGGATGTACTGCGAGAAATGGTTGTTACCATGCGTAAAGAGATTATTCGTCTCGGAGGAACCTTCCTTTTTGAACGTCGTGTCGTCGGATTCGATCGTTCCGGTGACAGATTGACCGCCGTATTCCACGTCGATTCGAATAGTCCAAGTGGGCTTGCAGAACGCCTTATAACGGATCGCGTGATCCTGGCGATCGGACACAGTGCGCGAGATACATTCCGTTCCCTCATTGCCGAATCTATTCATCTCGAAGCCAAACCAATGGCCGTTGGTCTTCGCATTGAGCATCGACAGCATTGGCTCGACAAAATGCGTTATGGTAAGTTCGCGGATTCCCCGGTACTCCCCCGTTCAGAATATAAACTCTGGTCACATACGACTAACGGTCGAACCCTCTATACGTTCTGCATGTGTCCGGGAGGATTCGTCGTGGCGAGCGCTTCGGGAGAAGGGGAGATTGTAACCAACGGTATGAGCCTTCGAGCCCGGGACGCAGAGAATGCCAACAGTGCTATCCTGGTCGGTATATCTCCAGATGATTATCTTGAGAAGGGCCCGCTCGGCGGCATCCTGTTTCAAGAGGATTTGGAACGCAAAGCTTATCAACTTGGTGGCGCAAGTGGTCTTGCTCCCGGTCAGACCGTTTCTGATTTCATGTCAAATCGACTCTCTGCGACACGTGGAACGGTTGTCCCGACCTATAAACCGGGAGTGAAAGAAGCGAATCTGCGTGATATTCTTCCTTCCTATGTCACCGATACCATTTGCGAGGGTCTTCTGATGATGGACCGGAAGCTGGAAGGATTTGCGGGTGACGCGTTTCTGACGGGTGTCGAAACCCGAAGCTCATCTCCGGTGCGAATCGTACGGGATGATTTGGGACAAAGTATATCATTGAAGGGACTGTTTCCATGCGGGGAGGGTGCTGGATACGCCGGTGGTATCATGTCCTCGGCTATAGACGGTATTCGCTCTGCTCAATGGGTTCAGGAATCGTTGACATGAATTCTTTCCCTCTTGTGGTACAATTAATGTGACTTTTTTGTAAGAAAGGAGAAATCCGTTTTTTCGGATGAGGTTCGAACATGGAAATTACCATTCTTGGTTGTTCGGGAGGCTATCCGTCTCCGGGTGGCGCGACATCCGGTTACTTGATCCGCTCAGGTGGCAGGACACTGCTCATCGATTGTGGCAGCGGTATTCTCTCCAGACTATTTCGCCATACGTCCATTGAAAAGGTCGACGCGATTATCATTTCACACTTTCACAATGACCACTTCTGCGATTTATCTGTACTGAAGTATGCCATTGCGATGAACCGGGGAAATGGTACGGCGATTCCGAATATTCCGATCTACGCGCCAGGAACACCGGAGACACTCGCGGCTTCTGTTTGGGACGAACCGACATTCGAGTATCATCGAATTGACGAGGAAACATCGCTCTCTCTTTTTGATCTGAAGATCACGTTTACGCGAACGGAGCATCCTGTTGAGTGTTATGCGATTCGTGTTGCAAAGGGCTCCAAGGTGTTTGTCTACACGAGCGATTCGCTTTACACAAAGAAGTTATCGGAGTTCTGCTCGGGTGCCGATCTTCTTTTTATGGACAGCGGATGTCTGTCCAAATATGCGGGACCGGGTATGTTTCACATGACACCGACGGACGGTTATCGCATTTTCGAAGAATCCGGTGTTCGAAGAGTTGTATTATCTCATCTCGCCCCTTATTACGATCTCTCCGAGTTCGCAGAAGAGGCGCAAAGCTCTGGCTCATGGCCATTTGACATCGCGATACCGGACCGGACCTATATACTATAACGAAGGAGACTACTATGAAACTTATGGATCAGCACAAGGCCGTAATCACTGTCGTCGGTAATGACTCAATCGGCATCATTGCCAAAGTCAGCTCTGTTCTCGCGGATAACCACGTGAATATCAATGATATTACGCAAACGATACTCGAGGACATTTTCACGATGATTATGGTTGTGGATCTGGAGAAATCCGACACAGACATCAAGACTCTCGACGAGAAACTTGAGAAGCTCGGAGAAGACATGGGTTTGTCGATTCGCATCCAACATGCCGGCTTATTCAACGCCATGCACCGGATCTAAACACCAATAATGGAAGGGAAGAACTATGACAACAGATTTCGAGATTCTTGAGACAATACGAATGTTTCAGGAGCAGCACCTTGACGTTCGTACTATAACGATGGGAATCAGTCTTATGGACTGTTCATCGTCGAATGCCGAAGAGACCGCCCGTAAGATCTATGATAAGATCTGCAAAAGAGCCAGCAAACTCGTAGAGACCGGAAATGATATCAGTCGAGAGTACAAGGTTCCTATCATCAATAAGAGAATTTCCGTAACGCCGATCTCCATCGTAGCTGCGTCGTCGGGTGTCAAGGATTATACGATTTTTGCCAAAGCGCTTGATCGCGCTGCGAAAACCTGCGGTGTCAATTTCATCGGTGGTTTCTCTGCGCTCGTCCACAAGGGATTTACGGATAGCGACAGGTACTTAATGGAATCGATACCGGAGAGCCTGGCCGCGACCGATTTCGTATGTTCATCTCTTAATCTTGCGACAACGCGTACCGGAATCAATATGGATGCCGTTCGTGACATGGGACGTATTATTAAGAAGACGGCCGAATTGACCGCAGATAAAGATGCGATCGGTTGTGCCAAACTTGTCGTATTTGCCAACGCTCCAGAGGACAACCCGTTTATGGCAGGTGCTTTTCTCGGACCGGGAGAACCTGAATGTGTGATCAATGTTGGAATCTCCGGTCCCGGCGTGATTAAGTCGGCTCTTGAAACCGTTCGCGGACAGGATTTGGGCGTTGTCGCGGAGACCATAAAGAAGGCCGCGTTTAAGATCACCCGTGTCGGAGAACTTGTCGCACGCGAAGCTTCGTCCCGCCTGGATACGCCTTTTGGCATTATCGATCTCTCACTGGCACCGACCCCGGTCGTCGGCGATTCGATCGCACGAATTCTCGAGGAATTCGGTCTCGAAGATTGCGGTGCATGGGGTACCACTGCGGCGCTTGCGATGTTAAACGACGCGGTAAAGAAGGGCGGCACAATGGCGTCATCCTTCGTCGGCGGCCTTTCTGGCGCTTTCATACCGGTATCGGAGGATGAAGGGATGATCGCGGCAGCAGCATCCGGCAAGTTATCTTTGGAGAAACTGGAAGCGATGACCTGCGTATGTTCCGTTGGACTCGATATGGTCGCAATTCCCGGTGATACTCCGGCCGAGATCATTTCCGGAATTATTGCCGACGAAATGGCCATCGGAACTTTCAACGGAAAGACAACTGCCGTTCGCATTATCCCTGTTCCTGGAAAGACCGTCGGAGACATGGTCGAATTCGGGGGTCTTCTCGGATCAGCACCGATCATGCGTGTGAACACATCTTCTTGCGCGGAGTTTATCCATCGCGGAGGACGTATTCCAGCCCCGATCCACAGCATGAGAAACTAAATCGAATACATGGAGAATAATGTCAGCATGCCGAACAACGAAAACGCAGAATTCGTGAAAAATCTTGATTTCGCGTCTCTGATTCTTCAATTAGAGAATGCGCCATCCTACCCGAAAAGTTTCGCGAAAGATGCATATTATGGATTTTATCTACTCGGAAAGAGTGCGGGTAGCATACTTCATGCTTCCGTAGGGAAAGCCCCCTTCAGCGAAGTCTCGCGGCAGCGCGCGCATGTTGATCTGGCGCTTCAATACATCCTTACGAAGACCGATTCGGGTAGCGCGGTATTCAACGGGCGTATGCCTCTGGCCTATACCGTCGTTGAAGCATTCCTGGAATTTGTCGAGACGTGTGAGAACCACTGGGACGAGGATCGATGCAAGGTTTTCTGTGACAAGGTGAATGCGCTTGTCACCAATATCGAGCGGTCCAGACGTTCGCAAGATACACTCCGATCTACAGACATCTTTCTCGCGCGCCAGTGGTGTCGTTTGCTGCGCCTCTATAGCTTTCTGCGCATCCCGCGTGAATATCTGCCGAAGGATTATTCCTTTGAGCGGGATCTAACCATCTGTGAACGACGCGGCATCGGAAAAGAGCCACTTTCCGTCATCCGTTTTCGCGTACGTTTCTATCGACTTATGGATGATCGTGCACTCGGTAAGCTGTTGTTGCTTGCAGAGGAATGGGAGCTGTTCTGCAAAGGTAACTTATCCCATATGGATCCGTTCGAATATGAGATACAGGTCCTTTCCATGTTAGATTCCGATGAGCTCTACAAGATCGGACTGGAATGGGTTACCTTACTTGAACATCGTCATCCCTCACATTATCCTTTTCGCAAATGGCATGCGAGATTCTTGCGTAGATCGGGAGACTTCGACGCATCTCTTCAAATGATAAACACCTTGATGGAAGAGACCCCGACGGACCATGAGCTTTGCTATCTTGCATCCAATCTCCATTTCCTTATCGGTAATTTCGATGACGCGAAAAGAATGGGCGAGACGGCCATTCGTTTGAATCCCGATGATCCATCCTCGCATTTGGCGATGGCGTTTGCACTTTTGTATGCCGGAGAATATCAGGAGAGTCTTACGAGTTTTTCCCGGGCACATACGTTGGATGACAATCACGTCGATACTTTGCGCGGAATGGCAAAGGCCAAGCTGATGCTTGGATATGCGATTGATTCCCTGAAGGATCTGCGGCATGCGGTTCGCATTGAACCAGAGGATGCTGAGTTGTTCTATGATCTTGCTGATGTGTATTTCACATGTGGCTATCTTGAGGATTGCGTTAAGAATTGTGATAAGTGCCTCGCGTTGGATCCGGAATTCGCGCCGGCCTATGTACTTCTTGGATCCGTTGAGATTCGACTGAATCACGATGAGAAGGCACAGAAGTTTCTCGCCAAAGCGTTGGAACTCGAACCCTTGAACCCGATCGCAATGAATGAGATGGCCTATCTATACCATCTGAACGGCAACGATGATGACGCCCTGACCCTCCTTGAGAAAGCCCTAGATGTCGCGCCGGATTTTCCGGATGTCATGTGCTCCATCGCAACCGTTCACTATTTCCGCAGCGAGTTTGATACGGCTCTCGAGTACTTTGATCGCACACTGACCCTCGATCCCGGACACAGAGGCGCACTTGTCGGCAAGGGAAACCTTTTCCTCGCCCGGACCGACGCGGATGAAGCTCTACTATGGTTTGATCAAGCCCTTGCCTTATCCGCATATGATGAGGATGCGATCTATGGTCGCATCGATGCTTTGCGTGCATTAGGTCTTGAACACGAGGCCTTTGAGGAGATGGAGCGCGCCGCACAGATGGGATTTGACGACCTATAATAGCACTTCGAGCATCCTATCCTCATACGAAAAGAGCCTACAGGCCGAAAACCTGCAGGCTCGTTCTTGTTGAAAGAGAAGAAACCGTTTGCGATTATCTTCCAAACATTGCCAAACGATCAAGCTCAGTCGCAACGGTCTCCGGCGCCGGGGAACCCGGAATCGTCCGGTTTGCCACACAAGTCTCAAGTGAGATCTCGCGATAGACATCTTCCTCGATCAATTCGGAGAAACTGCGGAATTCATCAAGTGAGACATCTTCCAGAGCAACACAACCCTTTATGCAATAGGCGACAAGCTTTCCCGAAACCTCATGTGCTTTTCGAAAGGGAAGACCCTTCTTGACAAGATAATCCGCCAGATCTGTCGCATTGGTGAATCCGCCCGAAGCTGCTTCCCGCATCTTTGCCGTGCGAACGTTCATGGTGCGAACCATACCGGTGAAGGGAACAAGCGCACCTTTTACCGTATCGATGGCATCAAATATTGACTCTTTGTCCTCCTGCATGTCCTTGTTGTAGGCAAGCGGCAATCCCTTCATCACGACAAGAAGAGCCATCAGATCGCCATACACGCGTCCGGTCTTACCGCGTGTCAGTTCGGCGATATCCGGATTCTTCTTCTGCGGCATGATCGAGGATCCGGTCGAGTACGCGTCATCCAGTTCAACGAACGCAAATTCCTGCGAAGACCATAGGATGATCTCTTCGGAAAACCGCGAGAGATGCATCATGAGGATCGACAGCGCCGATGCGAGTTCGATGACAAAATCGCGATCGCTGACACCGTCAATGCTGTTCATCGTTATTCCGGAAAGACCGAGTTCCTCGGCGACAAACGCGCGATCCAGCGGGTATGTTGTCCCCGCCAGAGCACCGGATCCCAACGGACTCACACGCATGCGTAACGCGGCGTCATCCAGACGAAGAACGTCCCGTCGGAGCATGTGAAGGTATGCGCTGAGATGATGTGCGAAAGTGATCGGCTGTGCGCGCTGTAAGTGCGTGTATCCGGGCATAATCGTGTGAAGGTTCTCCCGCGCCTTAAGAAGGACGGTGTCATACAGACCGAGAATGAGTGCGCGCATGGCGGCAATCTCATCGAGAAGATACAAGCGGATGTCGAGCGCAACCTGATCGTTTCTGCTTCGGCCGGTATGAAGCCGCTTGCCGGCATCTCCAATTCGACGCGTCAACTCGGATTCCACAAACATATGGATATCCTCTCCGCCATTCTCAAAGGAGAGAACACCCGAGTCAATATCTGCGAGTATTCCGGAAAGTCCCGCAAGAATACTCGCAGCATCTTCATCCGATAGTATCTTGACCTTGTTAAGCATCCGGCAGTGTGCCATGCTTCCGCGAATGTCCTGCGCGTACATCCTCGCATCAAAGGGAAGCGAGGTATTATAATCGTCAGCGGCCGCATCCAGTTCCTTCTGAAATCGCCCGTCCCACATCTTCTTACTCACGATGTTTGTTTTCTCCTCCTGGTTCATTACTGAAGCCCGTTGCGCTTCTTCATCTGCGCGACGACCTTCATTGGCAGACCGAAGCAGTTGATGAATCCGGTCGCGTCCTTCTGGTCATATACCTGATCTTCGGAGAATGTCGCGATCTCCTCATCGTACAGGGAGAAGGGAGAAGTCGTTCCAGCCGGCATGCAGTTTCCTTTGTACAGCTTCATGCGCACCTTGCCGCTACATGTCTTTTGCGTCTCGTCGACGAAAGCGGAGATCGATTCGCGAAGAGGGTGGAACCACTGGCCGAAATAGACCAGTTCGGCAAAACGCTGGGCAACGATGTCTTTGTAATGGAGTGTATCACGATCAATCGTCAACAGTTCGAGTTCACGATGTGCGGCATAGAGCACGGTACCACCGGGTGTCTCGTAGACACCTCTGGACTTCATGCCAACCAGACGGTTCTCTACCATATCGACAATTCCGACGCCATTTCTTCCCGCGATCAGATTCATGTGCTTCAGAAGTGCCACCGGATCCATTTGCTGACCGTCGACAGCGACCGGGATGCCTTTATCAAAGGTGATCTCGACATATTCCGCCTGGTCCGGAGCCTTCTCCGGAGAAACCATAAGCTTAAGGATCGCGTCATACTTCGGCTCATTCGCCGGATCCTCGAGATCCATTCCTTCATGGGACAGATGCCAGAGATTCTCGTCCATGGAGTAATTGTCCTTCTTGGTTACAGGAACAGGAATATTGCGCGCGTTTGCGTAATCAATCTCTTCGTCACGGGACTTGATATCCCAGATTCTCCACGGAGCAATAATCTTGAGCTCCGGAGCGAGAGCTTTGACCGTCAACTCGAATCGAACCTGGTCGTTACCCTTGCCGGTGCATCCGTGCGCGATGGTTGTACATCCCTCACGGCGGGCGATCTCTACCATACGTTTCGCAATGACAGGACGAGCGAAAGAGGTACCAAGCAGGTACTTGCCTTCATAGATCGCACCGGCCTTCATTGTCGGATAGATGAAATCCGTAATGAATTCTTCGGAAATGTCCTCGACAAAGCAAGCCGAAGCACCGCAGTTCAAAGCTTTCTGTTTGAGGAAATCAGAATCGATACCAATACCGACTTCACCAGCCATCGCAATAACTTCGCAATCATAATGCTCAAGAAGCCACGGAATAATAATCGATGTGTCTAGGCCCCCGGAATACGCGAGAAGAATCTTTTCCTTTGCCATTGTAAACCTCCATATATGCATATTTATACGCCATCGTGAATAAATGAACACATTTTATCAGAGCGTATGACACCTCGTCAACACCCAACATTTTATGCCGACAAAATAAGATATACAATACAAAGAGGGAAGAATTGGATAGGAATTTCTCTACATTTTGACGAAAGAGATGCGTGATATTATGCGCATTTCATTTGGTTTCGCAAAAATCGTACGAAAAGATCGGGAAAAGTATTTTTATCTTTACGCATTCGGATGCGTGGGGTAAAATTATATGCGCCGAGAATTTGCTACGGCATTTTCAGGCGGACACAATGGGTTACTGTCATAATAAGGGAGGGATTCCTATGCCGTTTCCAATGCTGGAGAACGCCTCCGGAAGCTTTTGTATCTATAACGGTGAGAAGATTACGTACGATTCCGCCATCGGGGCATCTTTATCGAACCCGATCCCGGACATCATTTATTATGAATCGATTCGAATTCGTGAGGGTATACTCATTTTTTTCGAGAATCATATGACGCGACTCATGCGATCCATCGAAGCAAAGGAGAATTTTCCCCTTGATACCGAATTACTATATACCTACGCAATGCGATTAATTAACGAGTCTGAACCCAGAGTGACGGATGGGAATCTTCGCGTTGTCATTACCCGGAATTCCATCCTCGTACATTTCTCCGATGCAATCTATCCATCCGCCGAGCTTTTTCAAGAGGGGATTATTTGTGCGTCTTTGCTTTGGGAGAGAAGAGAACCTCAGGTCAAGGTTTTTCGCGAAGATTATAAGATGGCCGTCTACAATAAGATGCACGCTCCGACAGCTTTCGGGCATCCTTACGAAGTATTGCTTTATGACAACGAAGGACAGCTGACCGAAGGTAGCCGTTCGAATTTCCTCGTTCTTCTAGACGGAACGGTGTATTCGCCGCCGGAAGAAGCCATTCTCATCGGTATCACGAGAAAATATGTCATGCAAGCCATTCGCGCATGCGGTCTGCGATACGAGGAGAGAACCTTCTCCCTCGAGGAGCTAGTGCGTCTTCGCGATCAAGCCACTTCTGTCTGTGACGGCCCCGCGCTGTTTGTGACAAGTTCTCCTTTTGATATTCTTCCGGTACGTTCTATCGATGACCAGCTATTTTCCTCGGCTTCACACGAATCACTGCGTCTGCTCTCCGAGTCGTACCGATCGATTGTCGACGCATATGTCATATCTCGCAAAACCGATGCGCTCTAATACCGCGTTGGTTAATATAATCACATAATTCAGGAGGTCTTCACTATGTCCATTCGTTCCGGTAAAGTTTCTGTCACGACGGAAAACATCTTCCCGATCATTCGGAAATGGCTCTATACGGACCACGATATCTTTGTTCGGGAGCTCGTTTCGAACGCGGCCGACGCGATCGCGAAATACAAGCGTCTGATCGATTTGGGAGAAGCGTCTGCTGAGCAAGAAGAGTCCTATGCGGTGACTGTCACGATTGATGAAGAGCAGGGAACACTCACTTTCTCTGACAACGGTATTGGAATGACAGCCGATGAGATCGACCGCTATATCAATCAGATCGCCTTCTCCGGAGCCATGGATTTTGTCGAGAAGTACAAGGAATCCTCAACCGACAAATCCGGGATCATCGGGCATTTCGGACTCGGCTTCTATTCGGCATTTATGGTTGCCGACAAGGTCAAGATTGAGACGAAGTCCTACATCGCGGATGAACCGGCAGTCAGTTGGGAATCTGAGGATGGCATGGAATATACAATCTCCCCTTGCGAAAAACAGCAGAGAGGATCGGTTATCACACTTTGGCTTTCTGATGAAGCCAAAGGAATGTTCGATGCGATAAGAATCCGTTCGACGCTGAAGAAGTACTGTTCATTCCTTGGATATGATCTCTATTTCACGGATGTAAAGCAAGAGGCAGAAGATGCCGAACGCAGAGAGAAAGAGATCGCGGAGAAGGAAGCCAAGGGAGAGACGTATGCGTCTGAGCCCGTTTCGAAGGAGCCATTGAACAACAAAACGCCTTTGTGGGCAAAGTCTCCTAAGGAGTGCACGGACGAAGAATACAAGGCTTTCTATCACGAGGTTTTCCAAGACATGCGCGATCCGCTGTTCTGGATTCACCTGAACATGGATTATCCGTTTACACTTCAGGGAATTCTCTATTTCCCGAAGACGA
>Ga0209373_10001726_pt1 | contig 24381 bp, 26 predicted proteins | sample Higcelweek5metaG_FD_187173 | JGI IMG/M metagenome (GOLD analysis project Ga0209373, IMG submission 187173) | Freshwater pond sediment microbial communities from the University of Edinburgh, under environmental carbon perturbations - High... | ecosystem: Environmental > Aquatic > Freshwater >... | reverse complement strand
ATATAATGAATTAGGTGATTATATGTTAATCAAAATAAAAAATATTAATATTAACTATGTACAAATGGGAGATACTAAAAAAGATGCTTTAGTTTTTTTACATGGATGGGGACAAAATATCAAAATGATGGAACCAGTGGCATTACCTTTTGTAGATAATTTTAATATAATAATATTAGACTTACCGGGATATGGTGAATCTGAAGAACCTAAAACAGATTATATGGTTAATGATTATGTTGAAATTTTAAAAGAATTGATTGATAAATTAAATCTTAAAAATCCTTCATTAATTGGACATTCATTTGGAGGTAAAATAAGTTTATTATATGCTAGTAAATATAGTGTTAATAAATTAATATTATTCGCTAGTCCTTTTAAAAAAGAAGTAAATAAAATATCATTAAAAGTAAAAATATTAAAAACATTAAAAAAAATTCCAGTAATAAATAAACTTGAATCATATGCAAAAAAACATATAGGTTCAACAGATTATAGAAATGCTAGTGATATGATGAGAAAAATACTAGTAAATACAGTTAATTTAGATATTACAGAAGAAGTTAAAAAAATAAGTTGTCCTACAATAATTATATGGGGAACTAATGATGAAGCTGTAGATATTAAAAGAGCTTATGAATTAGAATCTTTAATAAAAGATTCAGGATTAGTAGTTTATGAAAATTGTACTCATTATGCATACTTAGAGAGATTAAATCAAACTATTAATATAATGAATAGTTTTTTAAATAATTAGGAGTGAAAAAATGATAATAAAATTTATAGTTTCAATAATTCCAATATTTTTATATATGATATTAAAAAGTAAAAAATCATTACATATGTTACAACAAAATTGGTATAATGATGGATTTAGATATGTAAAATGGATATTTAAAAATATTAAAAAAACTTTTTTAGTTTATGATTTAGTATTTGTGTTATTTATATTATATTCATTTATAAACCCACAATTATCAATGGTTTTAACTATTATAATATATACAATTTTATCTTTATTAAATATTAAATATACAAAATTAGAACAAAAGAAAAAACCGTTAGTATATACAAAAAGAATAAAAAGAATAGTTGTAACAAATTTTTTAATTTATTTAATAGCTATAATAATTATGGTGTTAAATTATAAAGATGTAAATCTATATATATATTACTTAATAATTGGATTTATGGTTTATATAAACTACTTTATAGTATTACTAGCTAATACAATAAATAAACCAATTGAAAAAGGAATAAATGCTAACTTTAAAAGAAAAGCATTAAAAAAATTAAAAAACATGAATAATATGAAAGTTATAGGAATAACTGGAAGCTATGGAAAAACAAGTAGTAAAAACATATTAAGTGATGTTTTAAATGTAAAATATAATGCATTTCCAACACCCAAAAACTTTAATACACCACTAGGTTTAATAATTACAATAAATAATTATTTAGATAAATTTAATGATTTATTTATAGCTGAAATGGGAGCTTTTAAAATGGGAGAAATTAAAGAGCTTTGTGATTTAGTTCATCCTACATATGGAATATTAACAACAATAGGAACAGCTCATATGGATAGTTTTGGAAGTAGAGAAAATATTCAAACAGGAAAATTTGAACTTATAGAATCATTACCATCTTCTGGAGTAGGAATACTAAATGGAGATGATCCATATCAAATAGATTACAAATTAAAAAATGATTGTAAAATATTATGGATAGGTATAGATAATAAAAAAGTAGATGTACATGCAAGTAATATAGTTTTATCAAATACTGGAACAACATTTGATGTTACATTCAAAGGAAATAAAACAAAATATAAATTTGAAACAAGATTGTTAGGAAAAGCTAATGTATATAACATTTTAGCTTCTATAGCTCTTGGTAAAGAATTAGGAATTAGTATAGAGAAATTAATGGTTGGTGTTAAAAAAGTAAATGCAGTAGAACACCGTTTAGAACTTAAAAAAATGGGAAACATAACTATAATAGATGATGCTTATAATTCAAACCCAGTAGGCTCTAAAATGGCTGTAGATGTACTTAATCTAATGCCTGGTAAAAAAATTATTGTAACTCCTGGTATGATAGAACTAGGTAGTGAAGAATATCAATTAAACAAAGAATTTGGAGAATACATGGCTAATGTTTGTGATGAAGTTATATTAGTAGGAACTGAACAAACAAAACCAATATATGAAGGATTAATAAATAAAAAATATAATAAAAAAAATATACATATATTAGATGATGTTAAATTAGCTTTTCCTTTAATGCAAAGATTGAGCAAAGGTGACACATATGTATTATTAGAAAATGACTTACCAGATATATTTAATGAAAAGTAGAGGTGTGGAAGATGAGAATTAAATTAGGTGTAATATTCGGAGGAGATTCTGTTGAACATGAAATAAGTGTTATAACAGCATTACAAGCTATGGAAAATTTAGATAACACTAAATATGATATAGTTCCTATTTATATAGCAAAAGACCGTACTTGGTATACAGGTAAAATGCTTATGGATATAGATGTATATAAAGATTTTGAGAATTTAAAAAAATTTGCAAGAAAAATATTTTTAACAAATAATAATGGTACATTTATTTTAAGAAGAGTAGATGGAATATTCAAAAAAAATGTTGATACAATTGATATAGCTTTTCCTATGGTACATGGTAAAGGTGTAGAAGATGGATCACTAGCTGGTTATTTAGAAACAATTGGAATTCCATATGTTGGACCATCAATACTTGGAGCATCTGTTGGTCAAGATAAAGTAGTTATGAAACAAATAATGAAAGAAGAAAATATTCCAGTAGTAAACTATACTTGGTTTTATGATACTGAATATTTAGCTGATAATTCAAAAATATTAAAAGAAGTATCTAAATTAGGATATCCAGTTATAGTTAAACCAGCAAGACTAGGAAGTAGTATTGGAATAAAAGTTTCAAAAACAGAATTAGAATTTGATAAAGCTGTTAATGAAGCTATAAAATATGATGACAAAATTGTAGTTGAAAAAGTAATAGAAAATTTACTTGAAGTAAACTGTAGTGTTGTAGGAAATCAAGAATACCAAGAAACTAGCTTTATAGATGAAGTATTAACTAAAAATGAATTTTTAACATTTGAAGATAAATATACTAGTGGAGCTAAAGGAAAATTAGGAAAACTTAAAACTCAAGGAGGAAAAATGACTTCTTGTGATAGAGTTATTCCAGCTAGAATTAGTAAAGAAGTAGAAGGTAAAGTTATAGAACTTTCTAAAAAAGCTTTTAAAGCTTTAAACTTAAGTGGTATAGCTAGAATAGATTTCTTGATTAATAAAAAAACAAATGAAGTTTATGTAAATGAACCAAATACAATACCAGGAAGTTTATCATTTTATTTATGGGAACCAGCTGGTAAAAAATATTCTATATTATTAGATGATGCTATTACATTAGCTATTAAAGATTATAAAAATAAATCTAAAAAAATATCATCATTTGAAACTAATGTTTTAACTAGCTTTAGTGGTGTTAAAGGTGCAAAAGGATTAAAAAGAAAATAATCCTTTTTTTATTAATATTTTATTTAACTAATACATCTAAATTTAATATTTGATATAGTTAATTATCAAAATTGAAATATTAAATTGTGTTAATTATTAAAAAAAGCTGTTTGAAGTATTTTTGTTTATTTGTTATTATTCAACTGAGGTGAATTATGGCAAAAATATTATATGATAAAGAATTAAAAAAATTTAAAACAGAATTTAAATTAAAGGGAAACAAAGTTATTATATTTCTAGATGAAAAATATAAAATAGCAAGCTATATTGTAGATGCTGGAGATAAGATAATAACTGACTATGAAAAGATATTAAAATACTATAAGTCTTAGTTTTGTTTTACTATTAACGAAATTTATGATAAAATATACTTAGTTTTAATAGAAAAACCATTAGTATAAATAACTATTAATATATATTGTTAATTAAGGAGAAAAAAATATGAATAATGAAAATAAAACTAATATAAATTGGTATCCTGGGCATATGGCCAAAACCAAAAGAGAAATAGGAGAAAAACTTAATTTTATTGATGTTGTATATGAAGTGATAGATGCAAGAATTCCTTTTTCTTCTAAAATAGTAGATATAGATGAAGTTATAAAAAATAAACCAAGAATAATGATTATGACTAAAATGGATTTATGTGATAAATCTGAAACTTTAAAATGGATGAAACATTATGAATCTAAAGGTTATAAAGTTATAGGAGTAGATTTAATAAATGAGAACTCAGTAAAAAGAATTGTAACAGCTACTAATGAATTAATGAATGAAAAAAATGAAAAAAGAACTAATTCTGGAATGCTTGAAAGAAGAACTAAAGTATTAATAGTTGGTATTCCTAATGTAGGTAAATCAACATTAATAAATAGATTAGTTGGCAAAAAAGCAGTTGGGGTAGGTAATAAACCAGGGGTTACTAAAATATTAAATTGGATTAGAATAAATGATTCTTTAGAATTATTGGATACACCAGGTATTTTATGGCCTAAATTTAATAGTGAAATTGTAGCTTTTAATTTAGCTAGTTTTACAGCAATAAAAGAAGATATATTACCAATAGATGAAGTAGTTATATATATATTAAATAGACTATATAAATATTATCCTGAAATATTAAAAACAAGATACGGTATAGAAGAAATTAATGAAGATATTATTGAAACATTAGATTTAATTGGTAAAAAAAGAGGATGCCTTGAAAAAGGTGGAACTATTAATTATGAAAAAGTATACGGAGCTGTTATTAACGATGTTAAAGAAGGGCTTATTAAGAACGTAACTTTTGATAGGTATGAAAATGAATGATATAAATAATTTAGCCTTAGCTTATGTAGGCGATGCAATATATGAAGTGTATATAAGAAAATTTTTAGTAAAAAAAGGAATTGTAAAAGTTAATGATTTACAAAAAGAAGCTACTAAATTTGTTTCAGCTAAAGGACAAGTTAGAGTTCTAAATGAATTAATGGATAACGAAATATTAACAGAAGAAGAATTAGATATTGTTAGAAGAGGTCGAAATACAAAAGGACACCGTGCTCCAAAAAATACAGATATATCTACATATAGATATTCTACTGGATTTGAAGCATTAATTGGTTATTTGTATTATAACAATATTGAAAGATTAGATTATATAATGAGTTTAGTTTTGGAGGGATAATATGTATATATATGGTAAAAATGTAGCTAGTGAATACTTAAAAGAAAATAAAAAAATTAAAAGAGCATTTTTAAATTCTAGATTTAATGATGAAGCAATAATAAATACATTACAAGTTAATAAAATAGAAACAAGATTTGTAGAAAAAAATGAATTAGATAGAAAAGTAGATGGAATGCATCAAGGTATAATATTAGAAGTAGAAGATTTTAAATATAGTGATATAGAAGATTTTACAAATAAAGAAGATTCATTAATATTAATACTAGATCATTTAGAAGATCCTCATAACTTTGGGGCAATAATTAGAACGGCAGAAGCTGCTGGAATAAACGGTATAATAATACCAAAAGATAGATCAGTTGATGTTAATTCAACAGTAGTTAAAGTAAGTACTGGAGCTATTGAAAATATGAAAATAGCTATGGTTACTAATATAGTTAGAACTATGGAAGATTTAAAGAAAAAAGGCTTCTGGTTCGTTGGAACTGATATGAATGGTACTGATTATACTAAAATAGATTACAAAGGTAAAATAGCCATTATAATAGGAAATGAAGGCGATGGAATGAGTCGCTTAGTAAAAGAAAATTGCGATTTTATAGCTAGTATTCCAATGAGAGGAACTACTAACAGTTTAAATGCAAGTGTAGCAACTGGAATAATTTTATACGAAGCTATTAAACCAAGGTTATAATTATGTATAAAGACTATAATGATTATGAGCTTTTAGATATTATAAAAGATTCTGATGAAGAAGCTACAAATATTATGTATAAAAAATATGAACCATTAATTAATGCTACAGCTCAAAGAATGTTTCCTTATTGTAAAAATTATGGTTTAGAAATAAGTGATTTAGTTCAAGAAGGTATGTTAGGACTTACTAATGCAATTAATACATTTGAAGAAAGTAAAGATACTTTATTTTATACATATGCTAAAACTTGTATTGAAAGAAAAATAATTAGTGCCTCGCTAAAAGCAGGTAGATTAAAACATAAATTTTTAAATGATTCTATTTCATTTGATAAAGAAATAGATGACACTAATATGAATTTGGAATATTTTTTAAAAGATAAAAAAGAAAATCCAGATGAACTTATTTCTAGTGAGGAAAGAAAACAAGAAATAATAAAAATTGCAGAAGATGAATTGACTGGATTGGAACAACAAGTGTTTGAATTAAAAATTAATGGATTTGAATATAAAGAAATAGCTTTAATTCTTGATAAAGATGTTAAATCAATTGATAATGCTTTACAAAGAATAAAATTAAAATTGAAAAAGATTTTGGAGAATAATTAGGAGGAATTATGAATATATTTTTTACATATGCATTATTGTTTATGATTTATTCTATGATAGGTTGGCTTATAGAAGAAACAGATTCATTAATACTTAGAAAAAAATTAGTTAATAGAGGTTTTCTGATTGGACCATACTGTCCTATATACGGATACGGATCAATATTTATGATTATATTTTTAGATAAATATTTGCATGACCCGTTAGCTTTATTTATTATGTGTATAGTATCTTGTGGAGTTTTAGAATATTTTACTAGCCTTGCAATGGAAAAAGTTTTTAAAACAAGATGGTGGGATTACAGTGAAAATAGATTTAATATTAATGGTAGAATTTGTTTAGAAACACTAATATTATTTGGACTTGGTGGATTAATTATAATGTATTTAGTAAATCCATTTATATTAGGAATGCTTTCAAATGTTCCTAGTTTAGTTTTAAATATAATTTCAGCAATATTGATAGGTATTTATATTATTGATAATATAGTTTCATTTAAAATTATTTTAAATATTAAATTGGTTACTAATAATTTAATGAAAGATAGTACAGAAGAAATATCAAATATGGTTAGAAATATTTTAAACAATAAATCATATTTATATAAACGTTTAGCTAATGCATTTCCAAATTTTAAAAGTTTAACTAAAAAAATAACAAGGAAAAAAATTAATGAAAAAAACAAATCAATTAGATGATTTGCTAAAAAATATAGATTTAAAAAATCCACCAACTTTATTATTACATAGTTGTTGTGGACCGTGCAGTAGCTACGTATTGACATACTTATCGGATTATTTTAAAATAACAGTATTTTATTATAATCCCAATATTTCACCAATAGAAGAGTATGAAGAAAGAAAAAAAGAACAACAAAAGCTTATTGAAAAATTAAATACAAAAAATAAAATAAGTTATATTGAAGGAACATATGATAATGATTCATTTGAAAAATTATCAGTAGGTTTAGAAAAAGAAAAAGAAGGAAATAGAAGATGTAGTAGATGTTTTTATTTAAGATTAAATGAAACAGCAGTTAATGCTAAAAATTTAAATTTTGAATATTTTACAACTACATTAACAATAAGTCCTTATAAAGATAGTTATAAATTAAATAAAATAGGTCAGATCTTAGAAAAAAAATATGGAGTTAAATATTTATATTCAGATTTTAAAAAAAATGATGGATATAAAAAATCAATAGAGCTTTCAAAAAAATACAATTTATATAGACAAAATTATTGTGGATGTATATATTCAAAGATGGAGCGCGAGGATTATGAAAAATAGATTTAAAAATATATTTGTTATTTGTTTATTATTGGTTGCGGTTATGGCTGCAACAGCTTGTTCAGCAGAAGATTTAATCAAACCTGATATTAATTTAGAAGATAAGAATGTTACAACAAATGATGCTATTGAAATATCAGAAGATGATTTTGATTCTTATTATAAAGATAAAGTATCTGAAGGAATAAATAAAAAGTTTTTAAGTGGAATCAATGAAATAGGTGAGAAAGCTAAACAAACTTTTGAAGATATAAAAGAATGGTTAGGCGATTTTTAATATAGGAGGTACATAATGAAAAAAACATTATTAATTTTATTTTGCGGTTTTTTAGTTTTAAATGCAACAGCTTGTACAGAAGTAAAAACGGTAAGTTCTGTTAAAACTACTAAAGAAGCTAATGTAATAGAAGAAAATCCTGTTGTTAAAGAAGAAGTAAAACCTGCTACTGAGGTAACTCAAGTTGTAGTAGAAGAACAATTAAAACAATTAGATACTGTTCCAACTAATGTAATAGTTAATAATGAACAAGATATTGTAAATTATGCAATAGATTTATCAAGTTCAGTAGATAATTATTTAAATAGCGAAAATTTAGAAAAAGCAAAAATATTAGTAGCAGAAAAATTCATAATAATTACAGACTTTATATTTTATGATACTGAAATAGGTGGAGTAAAATTTAATGATCTAACGGAAGAAACAAAAGCAAAAATTTTGGAAATAGCTTACTATATGGATAGTAAAATAGAATCTAAAATTCCAAATTATAAAACTAGTCTTAAAGATAAATATAATATAGCTAGTAGTTATGTAAAAGAAAAATATGACTATTTTAGCAATATTATTTCAAATAAAGTAAAAGAAAATGTTTCTGCAGAAACAATAAATAATTTTACTGAAGCTAAAGAAGATATTGTTCAAGCTGCATCAACTACTGGAGAAATAATATCTACAGTATATGATAAAGCTAAAGATAATGTTAGTTCTTGGTATCAAAAATTAAAAGATAAGTATTAAAAAAATGAAGTAGAATTAACTACTTCATTTTTATATTTTTCTATATAAACCTATTGCTTTACCTAAAATGGTAACATTGTTAAGAATGATTGGCTCCATTGTATCGTTTTCTGGTTGTAATCTAAAATAACCATCTTCTTTATAATAAGTTTTTAAAGTTACTTCATTTTCATCGGTCATAGCTACTACCATATCACCATTTCTGGCTGTAGTAGTACGTTCTACTATAACTACATCACCATCTAGAATTCCAGCATTTATCATACTGTATCCACTTACATTTAAAGTGAAAACTTCTTTATTCTTTGGAATTAAGTAAGAAGGTAGTGAAAAAAATTCATTAGGATTTTCTATAGCTTCTATAGGACTTCCTGCAGTTATTTTTCCAAGAAGTGGAACATCTCTAACAGAATCATTGATATTAGCAAATTCATTGTTAACTAACAATTCTAAAGCTCTATTTTTTGTATCATCTTTTTTTATAAAACCTTTTTTTTCAAGATTTTGTAAATGAGCATGTATTGTAGCTGGTGAAGAAACACCAAGAGCTTTACCAATTTCTCTTATAGTAGGTGGATATCCATGTCCTACCATATATTCTTTTATATATTGCATAATTTCATCTTGTCTTTTAGTTAATTTATCCATTAAAAATTACCTCCTTTTTATTTATAAAAATATATTAACACATAATTTACATTATGTCAAACTTTTGTTCGTAAAAACAATTGACACGAATTAATGTTCGTGTTATTATTAATGTACAAAAGGAGTGGTAATATGAAAGAATTATTTACAAGCAAAGTTATGTTAGGATTTGTATTATTTGTATTAATGGTAGGTTATATTAATTCTGAACAAATTAAAATGGATAATGAAAAAAATATTGATAATAAAATAGTTGTTGTCAATGCATAGTTGAAATTCATTTTTAATAATTATTATGGTATAATAATAAAGACTTGGAGGTAAACTATGGATAAAATAATAATTAAAGGAGCTAGAGAAAACAATTTAAAAAATGTTTCTCTAGAACTTCCTAAAGATAAATTAATTGTAATGACTGGAGTAAGTGGTAGTGGAAAAAGTTCTTTAGCTTTTGATACTATTTATGCTGAAGGTCAAAGAAGATATGTTGAGAGTTTAAGTGCTTATGCTAGACAGTTTCTTGGTGGCTCAGAAAAGCCTGATGTTGATAGTATAGAAGGATTAAGTCCATCAATTAGTATTGATCAAAAAACTACAAATAAAAACCCTAGAAGTACGGTTGGAACTGTTACAGAAATATATGATTATTTAAGATTGTTATATGCAAGAATAGGTATTCCATATTGTCCTAATCATAATAAACCAATAAGTAGTCAAAGTGTAGAAGAAATGACTAATCAAATTTTAAAATTAGAAAATGATACAAAAATAAGAATATTAAGTCCAGTTGTAAACGGAGACAAAGGTACATTTAAGGACTTACTTGAAAGTTTAAAAAGAGATGGTTATGTTAGAGCTAGAATTGATGATGTTGAATATGATTTAACAGATAATATTGAATTAGAAAAAAACAAAAAACATAAAATTGATATAGTAATAGATCGTTTAATAATTAAAGACGATTTAAGAAGTAGACTATATGAATCTATAGAAACTGCTGTTAAATTAAGCAAAGGAAAAGTAATAGTAGATGTTGTTGGATCTAAAGAAATAAAAATGAGTGAAAATTATGCTTGTCCTGAATGTGATTTTTCAATTGAAGAATTAGAACCAAGGATGTTTTCATTCAACGCTCCATTTGGTGCTTGTCATGATTGTAAAGGATTAGGTATTAAATACAAAGTAGATGAAGATTTAATACTAAGAAACTTAGATGTTTCTATTAATGATGGTGGTATAGTTGCTGTTAATATTGAAGATGAAAATAATATTAACTATACTCAATTAAAAGCTACATGTGACTTTTATAATATTGATATGGATAAACCAATAAAAAAAATCAAAAGAGAATTGATTGATATATTATTATACGGTTCTAAAGATAAAATAGAATTTAATTATATTTCAAAAACAGGAAGTACTAGAAAAACAAATGAATATTATGAAGGAATTATTAGTAATCTAGAAAGAAGATATTTAGAAACTAAAAGTGCTTGGATAAGAGAATGGATAGAAGGATTTATGACTGAATCAGTATGTCCATCTTGTCATGGAGCAAGATTAGATGAATCTATTTTAGCAGTACTAGTAGGAACTAAAAATATATATGAAATAACAAAATTTAGTATTAAAGATTTATATGACTATTTAGTTAGTTTAAAATTAACTAAAGAGCAAATAGAAATTTCAAATATGATAATTAAAGAAATACTAGCTAGATTAGAATTCTTGATTAATGTTGGATTAGATTATTTAACATTAAATAGAACCGCTGGTACATTATCAGGTGGAGAAGCTCAAAGAATTAGATTAGCTACTCAAATTGGTTCTAGATTAACAGGTGTACTATATGTATTAGATGAACCAAGTATTGGTCTTCATCAAAGAGATAATGCTAGGTTAATTAATTCTTTAAAAGAAATGAGAGACTTAGGTAATACTTTAATAGTTGTAGAACATGATACAGATACAATGTTAGCAGCTGATTATCTAGTTGATATAGGTCCAGGTGCAGGAGAACATGGTGGTAATGTTGTAGCTGCTGGAACACCAGAGGAAGTTATGAATAATCCTCTTAGTTTAACAGGAAAATATTTAACAGGTCAATTAAAAATTGAAGTTCCAACAACAAGAAGAAAAGGAAATTCCAAAATTCTTGAAGTAAAAGGAGCTACAGAAAATAACTTAAAAAATATTGATGTTAAAATACCTCTAGGTACTTTAACTTGTGTAACAGGAGTAAGTGGATCTGGAAAATCTTCATTAGTTAATGAAATAATTTATAAAGCTTTATCACAAAGTGTTAATCATTCAAAAGATAAACCAGGAAATTATAAATCTATTAAAGGATTAGAAAATATTGATAAAATAGTTGATATTAGTCAGTCTCCAATAGGTAGAACTCCAAGAAGTAATCCAGCTACTTATGTTGGAGTATTTGATGATATTAGAGATACTTTTGTGGAAACAAAAGAAGCTAAAATAAGAGGTTATAATAAGGGAAGATTTTCATTTAATGTAAAAGGTGGACGTTGTGAAGCTTGTTCAGGAGATGGTGTTAAAAAAATTGAAATGCACTTTCTTCCAGATGTTTATGTTCCTTGTGAAGTATGTCATGGAACTAGATATAATACAGAAACATTAAGTGTAAAATTTAAAGATAAAAATATTTATGAAGTTTTAAATATGAGAGTTGAAGAAGCTTTAGACTTTTTTGAAAACAATCCTAAAATTAAAACTAAATTACAAATGTTAGTTGATGTAGGTCTTTCTTATATTAAACTAGGTCAATCTTCTACTACATTGTCAGGAGGAGAAGCAGCTAGAATTAAATTATCTAAAGAATTACAAAAAAAACCAACAACAAAATCTTTATTTATATTAGATGAACCAACTACAGGATTACATTCAGATGATATTAAAAAATTATTAATTATATTACAAAGAATAGTTGAAAACGGAGATACTGTTTTAGTAATTGAACATAATTTAGATGTTATTAAAACAGCTGATTATATTATTGATTTAGGTCCAGAAGGTGGAGATAAAGGTGGTACTATTATTTGTGTTGGTACACCAGAAGAGATTGTTAAAGTTAAAGAAAGCTATACAGGACAATATTTAAAACCACTTTTAAAATAAAAGTTTATTAATATAAACTTTTTCTTTTTTAAACAACAAAATAAAGGTTTTAATTTAAGCTTTTTACTGATATAATTAGAAATAGGTGATAAAAATGAAACAAGAAAATATAAGAAATTTTTGTATTATAGCGCATATAGATCATGGGAAAAGTACACTAGCTGATAGAATACTAGAAATAACAGATTCTGTAACAGCTAGAGAGTCTCAAGCTCAAATGTTAGATAGTATGGATATTGAAAGAGAACGTGGTATAACTATAAAGTTAAATGCTGTATGTTTAAATTATAAAAGAAATAATAATGAATATAAATTTAATTTAATTGATACTCCAGGGCATGTAGATTTTTCGTATGAAGTTAGTAGAAGTTTAGCTGCATGCGAAGGAGCTATTTTAGTTGTTGATGCAGCTCAAGGAATAGAAGCGCAAACATTAGCTAACCTTTATTTAGCTATGGAAAATGATTTAGCAATAGTTCCTGTTATAAATAAAATTGATTTACCTAATGCTGATGTTGAAAAAGTAACAAAAGAATTAATGGATAATTTAGGTTTTAAAAAAGAAGAAATTATTTTAACTAGTGCTAAAAATGGTATTGGAATAGTTGAATTATTAGATGCAGTTATAGAAAAAATACCAGCTCCAAAAGGTAGTGTAAATAATGAAACACAAGCTTTAATATTTGATAGTTTTTATGAAGGATATAGAGGAATAATAACTTTTATAAGAGTTGTAAATGGTAAACTTAAAGTTGGAGATAAAATTAAAATGTTTGCATCAGAAAATACTTATGATATTGTAGAACTTGGTATTCATAATCCAAAAGAACAAAAAAGAAAAGAATTGCTAGCTGGAGAAGTTGGATATTTATGTGCAAGTATTAGAAGTATAGAAGATGTTAAAGTTGGAGATACAATAGTATTAGCTAATGAAAAAAACAAAGTTGCACTTCCAGGTTATAAACCTATGAAACCAATGGTTTTTTGTGGATTATATCCAATTGAATCTAATAAATTTGAAGATTTGAAAAGTGCTTTAGAAAAATTAAAATTAAATGATGCTGCACTTGAATATTCTCCAGAAACAAGTGAAGCTTTAGGTTTTGGATTTAGATGTGGTTTTCTAGGATTATTACATATGGAAATAGTTCAAGAGAGAATTGAAAGAGAATATAATATTGATATAATAGCTACTTCTCCTTCAGTAGTATATGATGTAGAATTAACAGATCATACACATATCATGGTAGATAGTCCAGTTAAAATGCCAGATAAAGTTAAAATAGAAGATATTATGGAACCATTTATTAAAACAAATATTTTTGTTCCAAGTGAGTATATAGGTTCTATTATGGATCTATGTCAAAATAAAAGAGGAATATTTATTTCAATGGAATATTTAGATACTACAAGAGTTAATATTCATTATGAAATACCTTTATCTGAAATAGTTTATGATTTTTTTGATAGATTAAAATCAAGTACTAAAGGATATGCATCTTTTGATTATGATTTAATAGGTTATAAAAGTAGTGATTTAGTTAAAATGGATATTTTATTAAATGCTGTACCTGTAGATGCACTTAGTATGATTGTACATAAAGATTTTGCATATAATAGAGGAAGACAAATAGTAGAAAATCTAAAAAAATTAATACCTAGACAAATGTTTGAAGTACCAATACAAGCTAGTATAGGTTCTAAAATTATAGCTCGTGAAACAATAAGTGCTATGAGAAAAAACGTATTAGCTAAATGTTATGGTGGAGATGTTTCTAGAAAAAGAAAATTACTAGAAAAACAAAAAGAAGGTAAAAAAAGAATGAAAATGGTTGGAAATGTTGAAATTCCACAAGAGGCTTTCTTATCTGTATTAAGTATGGATGATAAATAGGAGGTATTATGACTCAAAAAGAAATAGAAAAAGCTAGATATTTAAAAATTATTGAAATAGCAAAATTTTTAATTGAAACAAAATCAAGTAATTCGGTAATTGCTGAGAAGTTTGATATATCTAAAAAGACTTTAAGCGATTATTTAAATAAGTATTTAAAACAATATGCTGAATCAAGCGGGGATTATTTATTAAGAGATTTATATGAAACTGTTAAAAGGATTCAAGATGAAAAACAATGTGTAAATTCAGTTGATTGTGAAGAAGTTGCAAATTACATTATAGATAATAAAGTAACAGTTGAAATTGCAGCTAACCATTTTGGAGTATCAGTTAGTACAATTCAAAATGCAACAAATAAAAAACTAATTATTAAAAATATTGAACTTTATGAAATATTAAAAATGGTACAAAAGGACATAGTAGCAGTAGGAAATATAGTTGGTGGTAAAAACGGTGTTAGAACAAGAATAAATAGTGAGTTTGAAGCTTTAGAGATAGCTGAAAATATAATTACAAATTCTTATACTATAAAAGAGGCAGCAGCATTATATAAGATGCCAACTTCTACTTTGTATGAATTGATTTTATCGATTGATGATAAAGAAATACAAGAAGAGCTTGATTACTTATTTGAATATAATTGTGAATTATGTGGTCATCAGCGTAAAAATAAAATTTAAATAGATTGGTTTGGTGATAAAGTGGAGTTAATTGAAGAATTAGAATATTTGGATGAAGATACTTTTAATCAAATTACTGAAGATCCTTTCCAAAAATTTGTTAAGGAACAAAAAAGTACAACAATCATTGAACCAATAAAAATAGAAGACAAAAGAAAAATAGATAAAATAAGTTGTAATGAGATAGATTTATATATATTAAAATTACAATTACATACTGGTTATTTATTTACTGAACATGAAGAAGAATTAACACAAGAAGAAAAATTTAAAATATTAATTAAGAATATGCAACTTAGAATTGAGACTTATCAAAGATTAGGTAGAAGTACTAAAGTAGTTGAGAGACTTATTAGCACTTTAAAAGGTAATTCGAAATGAAATCAGTTTATATACATATACCTTTTTGTAATAATATGTGTTCATACTGTGATTTTACTAAATTATATTATAATAAAAAATTTGTAGAAGATTATATTAATTCTTTAGAACAAGAAATAATAAATAATTATAAAAATGAAATAATAGAAACAATTTATATAGGTGGAGGAACACCTGATTCATTATCAGTTTTGGAATTAGAAAAATTATTTAATATAATTAAAATTTTCAAAACTAATAATTTGGAATTAACTGTAGAATGCAATGTAGAAAATATATGCTTAGAAAAATTAGAACTATTTAAAAAAAATAATGTTAATAGACTTAGTATAGGAGTACAAACTTTTAATGCTAATTTAATTAAATATTTAAATAGAAAACATAATAAAGAAGAAGCTTTAAAAAACATTTCATTAGCGCATACTTATATTCCAAATATTAATATAGATTTAATATATGCAGTTCCTGGTGAAACAATAGATGATTTAGAAAAAGATATAGATGAATTTATAAAACTAGATATCGAGCATATATCTACATATTCACTAATATTAGAACCGCATACAAAATTATATATTGATAACACTTATAATATTGATGATGATTTAGATTTTAAAATGTATGATTTGATTTGTAGTAAATTAGAAAAAAACAATTATAATCATTATGAAATTAGTAATTTTAGCAAAAAGGGATATGAGTCAAAACATAATTTAACTTATTGGAATAATAATAAATATTATGGATTTGGATTGGGAGCAAGTGGATATATAAATAATACTAGATATACAAATACTAAAAATATAATTGATTATAATAATAAATTATATATAAAAGAACAAGAAGAATTAAATCTAAAAAATCAAATGCAAGAAGAAATGTTTTTAGGTCTTAGAAAAATAAGTGGAATAGATATTAGTTTATTTAAAAATAAATTTAACTTAAATGTAGAAGAAGTATTTGATATAGAAAAACTATTGAAAGAAAAAAAATTAATTAAAGAAAAGGGATTTATTAAAATAAGTAAAGAATACCTTTATTTATCAAATGATATTTTAATTAATTTTGTAGGTGAATAAAATGAATAAAGAAAAAATGTTTGAAAAAGAGTTATCTTATATCAAAAATGAAAAATATAGAGATAACTTAAAAACAATGATAAATATGTTACCAGATTATTTTTTTGAAGTAGCGGCTGCATCAACAGGAAAATATCATCCTTCTTCATCATTAGGTGTTGGAGGATTATATAGACATACAAAAACAGTAGCGCGTATAGCATTTGAATTATATGCTAATGAAAGTATTACTGGGATATTTACAGATGACGATAAAGATATGATGTTGTTTGCAATCATATTACATGATGGATTAAAACATGGTTTAGTTAAATCAGAATATGTTATATTTGATCATCCTCTTGTTATGTGTAAATTTATAGTAGATAATAAAGATAAATTAACTTTGAATGATGATGAAATTAAATTTATAACAGATTCTATTTCTACTCATATGGGACCATTTACTTCTGATTATAGAGGTAATGAAATACTTAAAAAACCATCTAACAAATATCAAAAATTTGTACATATGTGTGATTATTTAGCAAGTCGTAAATTTTTAGATATCAAATTTGAAGATAATGAAATAATAAGTTAATTTAAGAGTTTTAAACTCTTTTTTTATTATAAATCTAGTTTTTTATATATAAAAATGATATACTTACTAAAGTAGTGGTGATAAAATTGATAGAAGTAAATAATATAAAAAAAGAAGTAAAAGAATATTTTGAATATATTAAAGAGGTATATTTGATTTTGTTTGATAAAATATTAAATGAAGAAACAAAAATAAAAATAAAAAATATTAATTTTGATGTTATTGAATTAGAAGAAGAAACAGAATTTAAAATAAAAATAAATGGAAATATTAAAATAGGACTTAATTTAGATTTGTTTATTTTAAATAATAAATTAGAAAATAATAAATTTAGTGATATTGATGAAGAGGGAATAAAAAAAATAGAATATTACATTGAAAATAAAAATAATATTTTAAAAGTAATTAAAGACAACTTATTAGAATCAATGTTGCTCCTTTTTATAGGAGATAATAAAGTTTTACAACTTGGAACAGTTGGATTAATTAGCAAATTCATGTCTAAAAAATATAATTTAGGAACTAAAGAAGAATATATTAAAGAAGGTGAAGTTATAAGTCACTTTGTTGAATTATTTGGAGAGTGTACATTTTATAGAGCTATATTAAATTCTAAATTAAATGAATTAGAAGAAACATATAATAAATATGTTGATACTACGTTAGAAGAAGATAAATTTAAAAATGTAATAAATGAATTAAATAAAATATATGATGTTTATGGAAAAAATAAAGATAAAGTTTTTTTAGCCGATAGTGTTTATTATTATCAAAATATAGATTATAGTCATATAGTAGAAAAAATAGATAAAGTAAAAGAAAATAAAGAATCTAATTTAGATATAGCATATGAAAGAATTAATTCAGTAGATGACTGTGTAAGAGAATTAGATAGATATAAATTTTTATATTCAAATGATGAAGCAGTTAATTTATATTATGCATCTCTTGAAATAAAAAAAATATTATCTAAAATAAATGAATTTGGTAATGTTGATAAATATTATAATGCAGTACTAGAGATAGAACAAGAATTAAGACCTTTAGTAAATAAAATTTGGGAATATTATTTAAATTTTCCAGATGATTATAGTAATAAAGATCAACATTGGTTTTTAGTAGAAAATTTAGATAAAGGTTATAAAAAAGAAGAAAAAGATTTTATTATAACTAATTTAATAACAAATGATAATATTAAATTACCAACTAATGATTCTAGATATCAGTATGGATTTATATATAGAATTAAACCAGAGGCTATAATATATACATCATTAGAAAAAATTGTTTACCGTGAATGTGGAATATCAAATTGTGATGTAGTTCAAAACGATAACAATTCTCTCGAAATAGAAGAACAAAAATATTCAATATTGATGTCACCAAGAAATTTAATGGTTAAAACAATAGATTCAAATTCAAAATGTAATAATATTTTAACAAATACAAAATATATAAATAAAACAGGAGTATTTTGTGTAACAGAAAATGAAGAAGATTTATGTTATCAAAAAGCATTGGATTTAGCTAATATGTTTGATTTACCTTTAATACCTATGGTTTTAAATGAAAAATGATGTATTAAATAAACTATTTGAATTAGCAGATAATGATTATAAAGAATTTACTACAAAAATTTGTTATACAGGTAAATCATATATTGGAGTTAGATTACCATATTTAAGACAATTAAGTAAAACAATAGATTATAAAGAATATTTAAAAATTGATGATGAATATTTTGAAGAAACTATGTTAAAAGGAATGGTAATAGGTAATATTAAAGACATAGATGAATCTATTATTTATATTAAAGAATTTATTCCTAAAATAAATAATTGGTCTGTTTGTGATTCTTTTTGTGCATCTTTAAAAGTAACTAAAAAAAATAAAGAAAAAATGTTAGAATTTATAGAACAGTATAAATATTCACATAAAGAATTTGAAATAAGATTTGTAATAGTTATGTTATTAGATTTTTATATAGAAGATAAATATATAAATAAAATATTTGATATAATTGAATTAGTAGATAAAGAGACTTATTATGTCAAAATGGCAGTAGCGTGGCTTTTATCTGTTTGTTATATTAAATGTGAAAAAGAAACGTATAATTATTTAAAAAATACTAATTTAGATCATTTTACTTATAAAAAAACAATATCAAAAATAAATGATTCATTTAGAGTAAGTAAAGAATCCAAAGAAATATTAAAAACAATAAGGAGAGAAATATGAAAATATTGTTATATACAGAAGGTTTAAAAACAATTGGTAAATCAGGCTTAGGAAAAGCTGTTAAACATCAAGTAAAAGCTTTAGAAGATAATGGGATTGAATATACACAAGATATAAAAACTAAAGATTATGATATAGTACATATTAATTTTTATGGATTAAAAAGCTATTTATTAGCTAAAAAGTCTATAAAAAAAGGGAAAAAAGTAGTATATCATGCTCATAGTACAGAAGAAGATTTTAAAAATTCATTTATTTTATCAAATCAATTATCACCTCTTTATAAAAAATGGATATCTAAATGTTATAGATTAGGTGATGTAATAATAACACCAACAGAATATTCCAAAGAATTATTAGAAAAATACAATTTAAATAGACCTATAGTAGCTATATCAAATGGTATTAATATGAGTTTTTTTGAAAAAAATGAAGAAAATGGTAAAAAATTTAGAAAAGATTTTGGATATAAAGATACAGATAAAGTTATTATGGGAGTAGGTTTATATTTAGAAAGAAAAGGTATTTTGGATTTTGTTGAATTAGCTAAGCAATTACCTGAATATAAATTTATTTGGTTTGGATATAGTCCTTTAATAGTTTCTCCTAAAAAAGTTAAAAAAGCTGTTAGAACTAAACTACCTAATTTAGTTTTTGCAGGTTATGTAGAACCAAGTGTTTTAAAAGGAGCTTATTCAGGAGCAGATTTATATATATTTCCAACTCTTGAAGAAACAGAAGGAATTCCTATACTAGAAGCATTAACTGCAAGAATTCCAGCCTTAATACATAATATTCCTATATTTAATTTTTTAGAAGATGGAGTAAATGTATATAAAGCATCTGATATTAAAGAATATAAAGAAAAAATAAAAGGTATATTAGAAGGAAAACTTAAAAATGTAACTGATGAAGGTTATAAAAAAGTTCAAGATAAAGAAATAAAAAAAGTAGGTAAACAATTAGTAGAAGTTTATAAAAAGTTGTTAGAAGATAAATAGTAAATTTATCTTTTTTTATGATATAATTTGTTTAGGTGAAAATATGCGAAAAAAAATTAATATCTTCTTATTTATTTTAATACCTTTATTAATAATATATTTTTTAGTAGTAAATATATTTAGTAAAAATGAATTAATAGAATATACAGATAGTTTTAATTATTTAAATACCAATATATATTTAAAAATATATGCAAAAGATGATAAAACATCCAAAAAAACATTTGAAGATATTGAAAAAATATATAGTGATTATGATGCTCTTGTAAGTAAATATAAGTATTATGATGATATAGTTAATTTATATTATTTAAATTATAGTTTAAATAATAATGAATATATAAAATTAGATAGCAAATTATATGATTTAATTAAATATGGAAAATCTTTATATAAATTATCTAATGGATTAATTGATATAAGTAAAGGAAATATAATAGATGTTTGGTCTAGTTATCAAGCTAGTGCATATGGAGTTCCTTCATTAGAAGAGCTAAATAAAATTAATACTTTTAATATAAATGATATTGTTTTAAAAAATAATAAAATATTAAATAATGATGTAAATATAGATTTAACTTCTATATCTAAAGCATATGTTACAAATAAAGTAATAACTTATTTAAAAAAACATAAAATAAATAAATATGTTATTAATGCTGGAGAAAATATTGCAGTAGGTGATAATTTTGATGATGGTAAATATTCTATTGGAATAGGAAATCCTGATAATAAAGATGATATAATTAAAGTAATTAAAACAAATAATAAAAGTATAGTAACTGTAGGAACTTATAAAGATTATTATTATTTTAATAATGTAAAATATAATTTTAAAATAAGTCCTAAAACACTATATCCAACTAACTATATGAAAAGTGTTACTGTAGTAAGTGATGATATAAATAAATCTAGCTATATCGCTAATACTTTGTTTTTAATGGATATTACAGAAGGTCAAGAGTATGTAAAAAATATTAAAAATGTAGAAGTTTTATGGTATACATTAGATTCTAAAATAATAACAACAGATAATTTTAAAAAATATGATTAGAAATACATTTGTGTTTCTTTTTATTTAAATAATTTTTAATTGTTGAAGAAATATGTTATAATACCTTAGGTGATTAAATTGAAAAAAATTGTTATTATCTCATTTTTATTAATATTGATAGATCAAGCTATAAAATTAGTAATTATTAACAATTTAGATATTAACCAAGTATTAGTTATAATTAATAATTTTTTAATGATAACTCATGTAATAAATATTGGAGCAGCTTTTAGTATATTACAAGGTAAACAAATATTTTTAATTTTATTTTCAATAATATTTTTAATTATATTAGGATATATATTAAAAAAAATAAAAACATATAAAAATATAGATATTATAATTTATTCATTAGTAATATCTGGTATAGTAGGAAATTTAATAGATAGAATTGTACATGGTTATGTAATAGATTTTATAAGTTTTAAATTTATAGATTATTATTTTCCTATATTTAATTTAGCTGATTCATTTATAGTAGTAGGATGTACATTATATATATATAAGACAATAAAGGAGGAAATAAAATGCAAGAATTTACAATAACAGGAGAATATAAAAATAAAAGAGTAGATCAATTTTTAATAGAAAAAATGGGTTTAAGTAGAAGTAAAATACAAGTAATGCTTAAAAGTGGAGAAATACTAGTTAATGGTAAATCAGTAAAAAACAGTAAAGCATTAAAAGAAAATGATGTAGTTACAGCTAATGAATATGAAGAAGAGTCTATGGATATTAAACCAGAAGATTTGAATTTAGAAATAGTATATGAAGATGAAGATGTAATAGTAGTTAATAAAAGAAATGGAATGGTAGTTCATCCAGCTATTGGAAATCCTAGTGGAACATTAGTTAATGGATTAGTACATCATTCTAAAGAATTAAGTGATTTAAATGGAGAATTTCGTCCAGGGATAGTACATAGAATTGATGCATATACAACAGGGTTACTAGTAGTAGCTAAAAATAATAAAGCACATACAGCTTTAGCTAAACAACTAGAAGAAAAAACAACACATAGAAAATATATAGCATTAGTTTGGGGAGTAGTTAATACAGATACAGGTACAATAGATGCCCCAATAGGTAGAGATTCAAACGACAGAAAAAAAATGGCTGTTACAGCTAGTAATTCAAGAGAATCTGTAACAAATTTCAAAGTAATTGAAAGATTTAAAGATACAACATTAATAGAATTAGTTTTAGAAACAGGAAGAACTCATCAAATAAGAGTACATATGAATTATATAGGTTATCCTATAGTTAATGATCCAGTTTATGGAAGAAGAAAAAGATTTGATGAATCTGGACAATGTTTACATGCCGCAGAATTAGGATTTATACATCCTAAAACTGGTGAATATATGGAATTTAGTTGTCCATTACCAGAATGTTTTACAAATATATTAAGTATTGTAAAAGATAACTAAAACTAAAATGGAGGATATATGGAAGAAGTAGTATTAGAAAAAAATGATGAAATTGTAATGAAATTATTGTATTTTTTTATAACAGAATATAGTTATAGTCCAATAATTCTTCATGGAGCTAAAAATGAAATATGGTTAGAAAATTTAAATTCACCATATAAAATAGTTAGAATAGTTACAAATTATATTCATAATAATGAACAATTAGATTTTGATTTATTTAAAACAAAAAAAATAGTTGGAAAAATAAAGAAAAAAACTTTTACTTTTAATGCGAATACTTTAAGTATATTTGTTAATTTAGGAGAAAATGTTCAATTTGAAAATTATATTCATAATAAAAATTCTGATTGTGCTAATATTAGTGATATAGAAGATTTTAAAAAATATAGTTTTGTAATAGAAACATTTCCAACAATAACTAAGACAACAAAATTTAAAGAAAAAGGATTAGAATTGTTTACAAAAATAACAGCTGAAATAAATAGTAAAAACGAAGTAGAACAAAAAAGAGCTGAAGATATATTTAAACCTAAAAAACCTATAATTACATATATATTAATTGCGATAAATGTATTAGTATTTATTTTAATGTATTTATTTGGAAGTGGTAGTCAAAATATTTCAACATTAATCAATTTTGGAGCTAATGTATCATTCTTTATTAAAAATGGAGAATATTATAGATTATTTACAGCAGCTTTTATTCATATTGGAATAATTCATTTGATATTTAATATGTATGTTTTATATGTAATAGGTAGCCAAATAGAAAGTTTTTATGGCAAAAGAAAATATTTAGCTATTTATATATTTAGTGCAATAATGGGTAACTTGTTATCAGTTTTATTCTTAGGTAATGGAATAAGTGCTGGAGCTAGTGGAGCTATATTTGGATTATTTGGAGCTTTATTATATTTTGGTTATAACTATAGAGTTTATTTAGGAACTGTTATGAAATCTCAAATAATACCTTTAATTATACTTAATTTAAGCATGGGATTTGTAATTGGTGGAGTTGATAATTTAGCTCATATAGGTGGTTTAATAGCAGGTACTTTAATTAGTATGGCTGTTGGTATAAAATATAAAACAACTAAGACTGATAAAATAAATGGTATTGTTTTATCTTTAATTTATTTTATATTTTTATGTATAATGTTATTTAAATAGATAATGTATATTCATTATTTATTTTTTTTGATATAATAAAAACAGAGAGTAGGTTTTTTATGAAGAAAAAAATTATAATTGGTATTATTTTATTATTATTACTTATTGGACTTGGAGCTTTTCTATATTTAAATAGTAAAACAAAAGCTAAAACAAATATTAAAGAAGATGATACTGAGGTAGTTATACCAGAAGTAAAAAAATTACAAATTATTAATGAAGA
>Ga0209373_10001725_pt1 | contig 24398 bp, 15 predicted proteins | sample Higcelweek5metaG_FD_187173 | JGI IMG/M metagenome (GOLD analysis project Ga0209373, IMG submission 187173) | Freshwater pond sediment microbial communities from the University of Edinburgh, under environmental carbon perturbations - High... | ecosystem: Environmental > Aquatic > Freshwater >... | reverse complement strand
TGACCGGACTGAGGATATACTTCCCCTTTCACGCGCAATACTTGACAGATTGGGAAACAAGTTTAAAACCGGCAGGTTAAGTCTTGATCCGGAGACTGTTGATATTCTGTGCAGCTATTTGTGGCCGGGAAATGTGCGTGAACTGGAGAATGCACTTGAACACGCGGCGGTGCTGTGCATAGATGGCATAATTACCCCCTCTGTGCTTCCGAAAACCATAACAGCTAAGGCAGCTGTCAAAATGTATGGGGACACTCAATTGACTCTTGATGAAGTTGAGATCCGCCATATAAGGGCCGTTCTTGAGCTCACTGCAGGAAACAGGGCGGAAGCTGCAAAGAGGCTGAACATCAGTGAGTCTACGTTATACAGGCGCTTGCGTGAAATACAGCCGGCCATACCTTGATTACAGTAAGCAGGAAAAAATTGCCTGTTTGAAAATCATGGATTATCATGAATAAAAGGTGCGATATCAAAAGTAAATAAATTGCGGTATCATGTTATTCAAACAGGCAATATAATTGGAGATCATTACAGCTTTGTAAATTATGTCAATCAGTAAAATAAAGAGTATGATTATGCAGCAAAAGTCAATTGCACCTGTTTGTCGGACAGTTTTTGAATTTTAATGGAAGTTTTGAAGAAAACAGCAACTCCTTTTATAAGCCCTATATAAAAATCAATCAGATTTCTCTGCGATTTATAGGTGACAAGCAGTGTGTTTTTATCAATATCCTTAAACTCAAATCTCGGGGGATGCGCGTTTGGAATGGACTTTGTCGTTGTATCATGAACAGACTCCATGCCTTTAATGAAATCTTTTGCATTATTATGTTTTTGAAAGAAGACGCCATAAATTTTAAGCGCATAGGAATTTACCCAGTATTCACCGAATACATCAGCGGCCTGCAGTGCTGTCAGGTTTAAAACTTTACATGTAGCATTAATCATATCCATGACTTTTTTATCCTCAATATCATCAGATGGAAGAAACATCTGGTTTTCCGGTATGTTCATGCTCTTGAGGATTTCCTGCCATTTACTTTTGCCAAATTTCTCAGTTACAAGTTTACAGAGGCAGTCTGCAATTACACCCTTCATAGATTACTCCTTTAAAGAAATTGTTATTGTTTTTAAATATCATAACATTATAAGAATTAAAAGTCAATATAAATGCTTTACAGAAATACTTAAAAATGTAAAATGATTTTAGCCTGACAGATAATATGATTTACAGAAAATGGAGAGTATTGTTTTTATGTTTACAATAAAAACGGTATTGTTAATCTTTATATTCTTTCTGATGAATGAAAGGTATTTGAAAAAGCAATGGAGTAATTATTAGCCCTTGAAGCGGCACTAAATGATAAAGCCGCTAATTCGCGGCTTTATATGACTGATTTGGTTTTAAACTGAATTCAGTGAAGTTTATTTTGTGTAGATAAACTGTGATTTTGGACCATAGGTAACGGAGCCGGATCTATCACGGGCAATGATCTGCCATGATTTGATACCGTTAGGTTCGTTTTGTAAATTAACAACAGCACTGAAACTCCCATCACTATTGATAGTGTAGCCAGTGCCTGGTTTGAAAGCACTTACTATGGGCATTGATTCAGGAGTCGAGCCTAACAGAACCTGATATTCAGTAAGATTTGAATCAAGGAAATCAGCGTTTTTCCAGGTAAGTGTGACCTCGTTTGTACCGGAAATGGTTATGCCGTATTTGGGGCTGACAGTATCCGGCAACGGAGGTGGACCGTCACAGATTATTTTAAAATTTTTTGCAGTGACATTACTGTCATCATCCATTACAAGTACTGAGATTTCAGCCAGAATGTTATTTACAGAAGCAGAATAGAATTCAAAACTCGCAAATGAATTACTGCCTTTGTAAGTGGGTACATTTGTGGAAGTGAAAAAATTCGTGATGTTTTTCTCAGAAAACCATTTGTATTGAATCCATTGCTTGTTGGGATCGGTTATATTTACAGATACAGTGCACTGTCCGCCGGAGCCGTTTGCACGAGCATAAAGCAAGGTATCATTTCCGACAACAGGACTTATAACCGGTTTACCTAATTTGACAAGTATTGAAACTGATGTATCATATGAAATGCTGTCTTCATCTGAAAGTGTCAATGAAATCCTGAAATATTTAGTGTCACCGATTTTTGTGTATGCATGCTTTGCAGTAAAGCCGGCCTCACCTTTTAAAATATTTGCCACTGTTTCTTTCTGATTGTCACCCCAGTCAATAAGTAAAGTTCGTATGGTTCCATTTGAATCATTACATGAAAATACGAACTCATTAGAATCATTTACCCAATATTCGGATTTTGGTAAAAAACTCTTTAAAACAGGCATACCTTTATGAACAGATAATGTACATGCGGCAACATTGGATAAGATTTTATCATTATCTATGCCCCAGAACCGCATAATATTCAAACCGGAATTACTCCTGGGGAATTTGTAGTCAAATGTAAATGTTGAATCGTCTTTGTGTATAAAGTTTTTAGTATCTGCAATATTATCTCCATTGTAATCGGCAAAAACAGTATCCACAGTACCATTAATATCAAGAGCAGTAATACTGAATGTTATTAAATCATTTACATAAATGATGTCTGCTTCTGTTTTTGTAACCTTGACAACAGGTCTCAGTACAGGCTCACCGTTTTTAATGTAGACTGAATCTTTTATGAGTGAAGAGTCTTTGCCGGGATTGTCATAGACTTTTGCATATATGTAATGCCATCCAGGGGTTGGAAACGCGTGCAGGAATAAATTATCTGACTGCGGTGCTGAAAAGCCGCTTATACTGTCATAAGAGACGCAATAGCTAAGTGATGCCTGATCATTATCGGTGGCATAAATTCGAATTGAGTCAACCCCTCTGATATAAATTGAAGAGTGGCTATTTGTAATTGAATCAATAACGACTGTTCCTTTGTTAATTACAACTGACAATGAACAGATCGTGCGGTTAAATGTTGTGTCGGTTGCAATAACATAATAAGTATAATGCCCGGAATCGGAAATGGTATCCAGCAGTGTGGATGTGAACTTGTTTCTGGGCGTCATAATTGAGTATGCAACAATTTGTGAATCTGCGGAATTATTTCGTTTCAGGTACAAGCCGACACTTTTAAGATCGGAATCAATATCTGATACTTCAAGATTAAAAGAAAGCGGTTTGTAGATATATCTGTTCGAATCAGTTGAACTTGCATCCGGACTCAAAGAAAGTTTAATGTTTGGCGCATACTTCTTTACAGTTAAAATGTATTTCATTGGTTTTGATGCAAAAATACCGAATGAATCTATACACTGCACAGTTGTTGTGCATATACCTTCATGTCTGAATTTTTTTGTTATGTTATTGACAGATGTTGTACATGGAAGAATTGTGTCAAGTATACCGTATGCACCGAAGTCCCAGAAATATTTCCTGATCTTGCCAGCTGTTCGGACAGTAAGACTGAAATTACTTCCAAGAGAGACGGAATCAAAAAGTAAAGTATCTTTGAATTGTGGAGTGTCAATCTTAAGCGTAAATTTCAGAGTGTCTTTTTTTGAAAGAAGAGTATCATTGTCACGCGCCCAGCCGATAATTTTATAGGTTCCGGCAGAATCATATTTTATAGTAAGCGGTGTACCGTTATTTAAAGAATCGATCTTTATTGAATATGGAGAAAGCTGCTGATAAAAAATCTTTGAAATCTGTCCGTTTACATTTGATGAATCGTGGGCAGTATATCCGAATGTGTTGATAATTGATCCAAGAGTATCTGCGGGCAGTGTACTGAATTTGAAATAGGGACGGTAGCTTCTGACAAAAATTGACTTTTGCAATTGCTGAACAGATGTGTCACTTTTACTGAATTCAGCCTTGATTGTAACAGTGAATGCGGGTATACTGTCTTTGCAATAAATAATTTTTGATGAATTTCCTATGCCGTTTAGTACTTTGAAGCCGCTTGCTGCAGTATCTGTAAATGTCCAGGTATATTTTAAATCAGTATCGGATATCTGCTTTCCGTCAACTCCAAAAACTCCGGCATATAATGTATCGTATGATCTGATTTTCAGTGTGTCAGGGAAACCGGGCAGTGTACGGACTGTGTAGTAGTAGGGTTTTGGTATAATTATGATTTGCAAAGTTTCACTTTTGAATACATATGCAGTGTCATTGTCAAATGAGTAAGTGTTCTGAGCAAAAACATAAAGAGTATCTATAATAACTGAATTATAAGCAGGAAGAACAAATGAGCTGGATTTTGTTTTATATGTACTGTCGCGGAAAATCCAGTAGTATTCATCTGCGGTAACACCATCAATGTTTCCGATTGTAATGGTATTGGAGGCTGCTCCGATCGGGGGTTCAATAATCGAATCGAATTTAATTGATGGCTTGTTATAATAAATTTCGACAGACGGAATCGTATCTGAATTATAATTACCGTTTGTATCATATACATAAAGAGAAATGTCAGTATATGATATTTCTTTAATGATACGTTCTGTTTCAAGCAAGAATTCAGATCCGTCTCTGAGAATGAAATCTGTTGAAAGAAGGGTGTCATGAAGAGTGTCATTTGACGCAATGACAATATATTTAAGAGGATCATTATTCAAATCACTGCATTTTGTCCTGAATTTACCGACTTCACCTAATTTTAAAATGTTGCTGACTGCGAAAATGTTTATTTCCGGTGCATTGCCCGAGACCTCGATACTGTAAAGAGGCATATTGAATGTGTAGGAATTGTAGATCAATTTTGAAAGGAAAACCCGCGTTACCTGAGTGGAACAGGAGATGTTGATGTTATCAGTAGCTCTGAATATTCCTGTTTCGTCTTTCCATTTCAGTGAATCAAAAAATGGTGATGCAGTAAAGGGGCCGTCTTTGTATTTCAGGGAAAGAGTGATTCTTTCATTGATACCGGCTTTTGTTTTTCCAGATATTGTATATGGATTTATAACCTTTACTGTTCCATTTGTTGAGTTTGATGAAAAAAGTGGGAAAACCATGGTGTCGTGGTTGGGCTTTTTTCCTGTAAGGTAAATGCGGCCGCTGAAAGTGTCTGTAAAACAGAATGTGTATTTAACGGAATCGTAACTGCTGAAAGTATCTCCTGGAATAACAGAAAAAGAACAGATGCTGCTTAAATCTATTGACCCTGTATCTCTGGTTCCGGATAGATAGATCTGCCACAGCATGTCTGCACCAGTATTTTCAATTGTTACAGTGCATGGGCGTAAAACCTCAAGTTCTGAGGATAAAGTATCATTTTTCAGAAGAAGACCGTAATCACCCTCATAATCAGGATCAACCGGGTTATCCGGGTTTATGAAGCATGATAAAAACAAAAGTGTCAACAGGAGAAAAAAGAGTTTACCAGGTGTGAGATGTTTCATATGATTACCTTTTTGTAATGGTGTTTTCTATATTCTCACACATTAGTAGGTTAGTGTCAAGATAAAACCTGTTGCACCTACAACAAATAGTGCTGCACCGCCGACGGCAGTCCCAAAGAATGTGTTTCCCCTGATTCTCTGAGACTCGACATGTGTTGGATCGGCAGTTGCAGGATTGCGGTTCTGTGATAAGTTGTATTTATCGTTGTATTTTGTGCCGTAATATAAACCGTATCCACCGGCGCCAATACCCGCAACAGCAAGTATTCCTGTCAACCATAGTTTGCCTGTTTTTGACATTTTTTTTCTCTCTGCAGGCTGTTGCGGCATTATCTGAACAGTAGAACCATCAGCACGAACAGCAAAATCAGAAATAATCTTTTTAACTGTGTCAGTATAAATAATCTCAGCTTTTTTCCCGTCTAAACCAGACCACATCAGATTAAAAGGCCTATTGTTGCTGATGTTCGGCATATCATTTCCAAATCGTACAGAAATGTATTTACTGTTTACAAAACGCACCGTATCAAGGCTGACGCTTGCTGTAAGATTCTTTGCTGTGATTCCGTTTTTGCTGTTTCTTATAGATGTGTGTTTCATTTCAACAGTGGCACTGTCTGAAATGTAAATGCCTTCCCACCATGTATCAAGAGCCGTGTCCACAGAGTGAAAGTATTTTCTGTTGTCAAGTTTGTCAAAAACCACCTGGTCGCCGATTTTGCCTTGACAGATAAGCAGGCCGTTTACAATAAGCCGTGTATCTTTTACGAAAAGAATTTTTGTTCCCGGATACAGGGTCATGATCCTGCCCTTGGCAATTGTCAAGTCATGAAGGACAAGGTACGTTCCTGCCGGATAATCTCCGTCCTGTTCATCGGCGACAAATGGCTGGATTCCATTCTGCTGATAGAATGCAATTTCTTCCTGATTGAATTCGTTACTTTCCTGAGCCGCGGCGCAGGAAGATAATAAAAAAACAGCAGAAGAAAAAGCCAGCAGAAATCGTGATCTGAAGGTACTGAAGAGATGACATTTTTTTAAAACAAATCTCAAAAAAAGGCTCCCTGAACAGATAAAATTAATAATGTAATATAAGTCTCGTAACGGAAATGTAAAGGAAATTATTAAAATTAAAGACATCATTTTGTGTTAAAAAAGAAAAACCGCGTACAATAAGCTTTAAATATTAAATATTTAGCAACTATTTTTAATACAGGGCTTGACCCTGAAACATAGTTTGGTTATATTTCCATACTTGGGTAAAAATTATTAAAATTTAACTAATTGAAAAAAGGATGCTTTCAGAATCCACTCAAAATAAAAAAAATGTAGACCTCCATATTCACACAACGTTCTCTGATGGTTCAAGTACAGTCAAAGAAGTACTTGAAACTGCATATTCAAAAGGAATCAAAGCAATCTCGATCACTGATCATGATTGTACTGATGCATATCCGTATGCTTTTGAATTAGGGGCTCAGTTGGGTATTGAGGTTATCCCCGGTGTAGAGCTCTCCAGTGAAATCGATGGAACCGATATTCACGTACTCGGCTATTTCATAGATCCTAACAATGAAATTCTTGCAGGAAGACTTTCGGAGATGAAAGATGCAAGGTATTATCGTGCAAAAAAAATGGTTGAAAATCTCAATAAACAGGGTATTGATCTGAGATTTGAAACAGTTCTGTCCATTGCCGGTGTCGGAGCTATCGGACGTCCCCATATTGCAGCTGCAATGCTTAAAGAAGAACTGGTATACTCATTCAGGGAAGCTTTTGAAAAATATATCGGATACGGTTCACCTTCCTATGTTGAAAAGCTGAAAATGGAACCGAAGGAAGTTTTTGATCTTGTAAAACAGTCCGGAGGGGTTCCGGTGCTTGCACACCCCGGTGTTACACAGGTTGACGAAAGAATACCTGAGTTTATAAGGGAAGGGCTTCTGGGAATAGAAGTGTATCACACTGAACACCCGACAAGTGCAGAGCGTCACTACACACGAATTGCCAAAAAACATCACCTGGCAATCACCGGCGGATCAGATTTTCACAGCAACAATCATAATAAATCTGAAATCGGCATTCCATTGGTTCCTTATTCCACAGTTAAAAGTCTAAAAGAGAAAATCGGTATTATAGATTAGTGCAATTTAGTGATTTTTAATAAAGAATTGATCTTGTTGATAAAATACAAGGAGTTTCCATGAAAGTTGTACCTGTAATATTAGCCGGTGGCATTGGAGAACGATTCTGGCCTCTGAGCCGCTCATCTATGCCCAAGCAGCTGCTTAAACTGGTTTCATCACGTACTATGGCTGAAGAAACACTTGCCCGGGTTGCAGCATTTTCATCAAAAGGTGTCAAGCCGCTTGTCATTACAAGCAAGGCAATTGCTGCAAGTATGAAAACACTGCTTCCGAAAAAATGGCAGTACGATATGATTATTGAACCCGTAGGAAAAAATACTGCCCCGGCTGTTGCTCTGGCTGCATCGTGGATAGAAAAAAAATATGGACCTTCAGTAATGGTTGTGTTGTCTGCAGACCATGACATCAGGCCGAAGGACGCGTTTACTTCTGCGATGAAATTTGCAGTTGAACTTGCAGAAAAGACAGAGAATCTGATAGTTTTCGGTGTCAAGCCATCCAGACCTGACACTGGTTACGGTTATATAAAACTTGGAAAGAAAATTGATGAGAAGGATGGAGTAAACGGATATACTGTCAAGGAATTTGTTGAAAAACCGAATGAGAAAAATGCCAGAAAATATGTAGCCGGCGGCAATTATATGTGGAACAGCGGCATGTTTGTCTGGACAACAAAGGTGATTCTCGAAGAGTTTGCATCGTATATGCCCGATATTTACAAGCTTGTTAAAAACGCTGAAGCGCAGAAGTTCTCATCAAAGGCTATTGACACATTTTATAAAACCTGTGTCAAGGAGTCGATTGACTTTGGTATCATGGAGCATTCAAAACGTGTAAGCGCTGCTGTCGGAAGTTTTGGATGGGATGATATCGGTTCATGGGAATCTATTCCGCGACTTAACGGTGTGGATGAGTTCGAGACGACTGTCACCGGTGAGATGATTTACAGCAAGGATACTCAGAAGTCAATTGTTGTCAATAGGTCAAAGTTGACAGTTGCAGCTGTCGGACTCGAAAACGTTGCACTGATTGTCACTGATGACGCAATTCTTGCAATTGACAGATCGAAGCTTCCGGACATCAAAAAATATCTTAATGAGATAAAGGGTAATAAAAAATACTCATCCAGACTTTTTTAAGGTTCTGTTTAATGATTCAGGCTGTAAAAAATGTCAGCCTGAATCATTTCCTGTAATTATCTTTCATATCTGCGCTGCAGTTTTTCTGCCCCCGCCCTGCATTTTTAAAATATTGATCAGATCTTAAAAAAATCTATAGTATCTGAGAGCTTGATTTATTTGGGTGAACAACCCAATATTTTGTAAATCATAGCAAAGTTATGAATCAGGAGCTATTTTATAGTTGATGATGGCAACTGTTCTGCAAATGGCAGTTTTAAATGGAGCTGGTTATAGAGATGACATCTGTAATGTTTATTGCCGGAGATCCGTCCGGGGACATCCACGCCGCGCCTGTTATACGGGAACTTCGGCATCGTCTGTCAACCGTTGAGGTCTGGGGTATCGGGGGGCCCAATATGGGTGCTGAAGGATTTAACTCCCTTATGCCGTTTGAGCCTTTTAACAGAATGGGATTTGTGGAAGTCGTCAGGCATCTTGACTTTTTTCTGAAGGCTAAAAAATATCTTATTCAAGAGATGTATTTGCGAAAGCCTGACTGTCTGGTGTGTGTTGATTACCCCGGATTCAATATGCCCTTGATGAAAGCTGCAAATAAACTTGGAATACCGGTTGTCTGGTATATTGCACCTATGGTCTGGGCATGGAAGAGGAAGCGTGCGGAAGTTCTTGGGAAGTGTGCGTCGCATATAGCATGCATATTTCCTTTTGAAGTTGAATATTTTTCACCTTATACTGAAAAGGTATCCTTTGTCGGCAATCCGACTGTTGAGATGATGAAAACTGCGGATCTGCGATCCGGAGAAGAAGATAAGAAAGTTTCTTCAATATTACTTGTCCCCGGGAGCAGAAAGCAGGAAATTGACAGGATGCTGCGGCCTATGCTTGATGCATTCAGGATACTGAAAAAAGAGTATCCATACCTGAGTGCAACAGTATCAGCGTTTCATACACTGGACAAAAGTATATTCGATATGGTAAAAGAGTATGAGAGTGTGAGTGTGAGCAGTGAGCCGCTTTCTGTACTTTTGAAAAGTGCGCGGTGTGCGATAGTAAAGTCCGGTACATCAACACTTGAAACTGCGCTTTCCACAGTTCCGATGGTGATTGCATATAAGACATCCAGAGTTACATATGAAATTGCAAAGCGTCTTGTAAATGTTAAATATATAGGTTTACCGAATATAATAGCGAAAGAGGAAATCGTTCCTGAGTGCATTCAGGATGAAATGACGCCTTCTGCACTATCACAGAGAGTGAGAAGGTTTATTACTGACAGGGAATATTACAATTCAACTATCGTAAAGCTCTCGGCATTGAGAGCGATGCTTGGTGCAAAGAAGCCGTCGGCAGAAGTTGCTGAAATAATATGTTCTGTCAAGTCAAGGTAGCCCCGGAAAAAGTGTATGTATCTGTCCGGAGCAGTCGAGGCGGTTAAAAAACTGCATTAACAGTCATTTAAAAACGGGTTTTTATGAGAGTGATTATATTTAGTACTGTCTTTTTACTGGCGATATTATCCGGTTATTGCGGCAGCCTGACTGCAGCAGTAGTCGATCCATATTCCATTTCTGCATTTAGAATTACAAACCGCTCATTTCCATTCAGGGGAAATGATATTATCCGATCTGTATCGGGCAGGGCATGTCAGGAGATTGATTCCATCGCCAGTGTAAAGCCTGGAATGCTTCTGTTGCGAAAAAAGTATGAGCCCGGGGATTATCGGATCTATAAAGGAAAGATTGATACAGCGGCATTTTCAAGATCGCCGCCCTTATACTCATTTCTGATTCCATCAGGGATTTCAGTTTTTCAATTTGCTAAAAAACGTCTCTTTTCAATAAAGACTTCAGATCAAAGCAGTGATGTTGACGAAGTATATTTTGATACATACAATTTCTTTGTCCGTCATTTTTCTATTTTATATTATTATCATAATGACAAGTTATGTTCAATTGAAGGAAAGCGTGAATATCCGACCTGTTCTATTGAAATATCATCAGAACCATCAGGAGCGCAGGTTGTTGTGAATGGCATAAGTACTGTAAGAATGACACCGTGTAAACTTGATAGAATGCCATGCGGTAATTATATAATCGAGCTTTTTCTGCCACATTATCATTTTTCACAGCAGAACATAAATGTACGTGCAGATACAACGGTACGACTTTCATATGCCCTGATGAGTGATTTCGATACAATGTATATTTCAGGAACAGTGCCATACGGGATATTGTATTTTCCGAAACCGCCGCTCGATACTTTTTTTACTGTTGATACCATGAAGGTTGCTGATTCAAAAGCCAGTCTTTTTGCCGGGTCGTATCGTGTGAAATGGAACGGCGGTCTGATGTATGAGTCAATTGACACAGTGCTTACTGTAAAAGAGGGAAGAGCGGACTGGTTTGATCAGTCGTTTGTAAGGCGGCGCGGTATGCTTCTTGTCAAGACACTGCCTTATGATGCAGAAGTCTGCATTGAGTCTAAGCCTTGCAGTTATGGAGACAGGGCAGTAGAGCTGGAATCGGGAAGCTATTCTGTATCGGTAAGTCAGCGCGGATTTCAAACCATAAGAAAAACAGTTAATGTGCTGCCCGACACTGTTAATGAGTTTGTTATTGATTTACGAATGAATGCTGACCGGGATGCAGACGGGTTTCTTGATAGTGTTGACAAATGCCCTGATGAGTACGGAATATATGACGGCTGCCCGAAACAGGGCTTTCTTCGTGTTCTTAAAGTAAAGAAAGACGAAGTGGCTGAGTATGTGAAAAACGACCGTTTTGATATCGGTGTATCACTTATAGGATACATCGCGCGTATTCCGTCAAATCGGCAGTTTTCAAGTTTCCTGTCAAGCTTTGCAGCCGGCCGTGCCGGTGGAATAAATAATTACCGTGGATTGACAATGCTCAACACATATCATATTATGTACCGAGGTCTTTACTGTTCGGCAGAGCTCGGGCAGTGGTCATCGGGGATCCGGTATAAACGCTCTGATACAATCGATCTGATTTCAGGCAGAAATCATTATACTGTCTTCTATGATTCATCGGAGGGTATTGAACCGACAATCTATCTGCCGAGCACATCGTTTTCTTTTGGCGCTCATTATAACTGGTCGTGGGTAAATGTTATTTATGCCATTGGACATCAGTGGGAGGATATTGTGATTGAACAGGTTTATAATGTCAATGAAAACCGTCTTGAGAAAGTAGTCTACAATAATGACTGGTGGTTTCATCATATACATATCGAGGGTGACCTCCATGCAGATTCTCATTTTGTTCCATCAGTTTATTTCAATATGAAATTTCCTTTTGGAAATGCCATGCGTACACGTTGGCACAGCATGCAGGTTGGTTTACAGATGAAATTGTATCCGTTTAATGTAAAGGAAAAAAATGAATAAAAAATCATGCTGTATTAAAATTATTGTAATACTTTTTATTAATATTCTTTTCAGCTGTGCAGGCGGCTTTGGCGGAGACAGTGAAAATGCCGGCAATATAGATGGTGCACTTTTTGGATCAGATACAACTAATAATTCATCAGATACCGAGTTGTCAACCGAATATTAAGTTGTACACCGCGTTTCCACTTACAGCTCAATTGTCTGATTAATGTGAGCAGATATGTCTGATGGCAGAGAAGTCGTCCGCTTCATGGCTGAATTAAAAACTGCTCATAAATAATGTATCTTGAATTATTAAACAACAGGACATTATTTACATTTGTTTTCGCATAAAGCACATAAAAATTATGTAAAAAAGCTGCTGGTTTTTAATAAAAACGTTGTATTTTTTACTTGATGTTATGATCCTAAATTATATTCTCTGAAATGTTTTGTAAGACTAATATTATTAGTTTGAATTAATCATTTATTGAAGTATGTTTTTTATTTTGTTCAAGGATGAGCCCCCATCTTATATTTAGTCACTATTAATTTATTGAAAAAATTACAGTGCTTATCATTCACTGCAAACATTTAGCCAGCAAAAGGATGCAGAATCGGTATGAAAAAGGTTTTGAAACTTAAGGGTTTTATTGCAGGTGCGCTCCTGTGTGGTCTGATTTCATGTCAGAGTGGTTCGGGCAGTAAGGGTGAATCAAGTGGAGGTGGATCAATGTTTCCACGTTCAAAAACTTTGTATCTGGCTGGTTCACAGTGGGGCGATCCAAGTACATTTAATCCTCTTGCCGAAGCATGGCAGTCATCATGGCCTGTGCGCGATCAGTTTAATCTGATGTATGAGCCGTTACTTGTATACAATTCTATTGATGGCAAAGTTGAGCCCTGCCTTGGAACACTTGTTTCAAAAGATGCAGACAGTATTGTTGTTGATATCAATCCTGCTGCAAAATGGAGCGATGGGAAACAGGTCACTTCAACAGATGTAAAATTTATTTTTGAAATCGGACGTCGTTTCAAGAGTGCATCAACTGCTTTTGCCGCAGAGTTCGTTTCCGGTATCAATGTTCAGACTGTTGATAATGCAGGTGTAAAAACTGAACGCTGCTCATTTTTGGTTGATAAAAAAGGCCGTAACAATCCTCTGGTTGTGCTTGACCTGCTGCAGTCAATACGCATTGTTCCATCACATATTTTCGAAAAAATGCTTGCAGATAATAATAATGACTTGGGTGCTGTTCTTAAATTTAAAATGGACAGCCTTCCGGTGGTAAGTGGTCCCTATACACTTCAGACCTATTCCAATGAAAAGATTATTATCAAACGTCGTGCTGATTACTGGGGTAACGCTGCCCTTCATGGTGGAAAGCTGCCTGTGCCTGAATTCATTATTCATCCGATTTTTAAGAGTAATGATCATTTCGCAATTGCACTCCAGAAGGGTGAACTTGATGCATCACAGACTTTTATTCCCCGTATCTGGTTGAAGAAAAAAGACGGTGTTGCCACATGGCACGAATCAGCACCTTATTTTGTTTCAGGTGTTTTACCTCTTTTGTTAATCAACACAACAAAGCCACCGCTTAATGATAAGAATTTTCGTCGCGCAATGGCTGCTGCAATCAACTATGACGATATCAAGGAACTTGCAGTGTCCGGCTATTCTCCTTTTAAACAGCCGGGTCTGATTATGAATTCAGGTGTTGAAGGAAAGTTTTTCAATGCTGATGATGCAAAAGAGTTTGGTGTTACATACAGTCTTGAAAATGCAAAGAAAATTCTTGCTGACGGAGGTTACAAGTCAGTTTACAAAGCAGATGGAACACTTGATTACATGACGGATAAAAAAGGAACAAAGCTTCCTACACTTTCTGTAAAATCACCAGCTGGATGGTCAGACTGGGAAGCAATGGTGACACTTGCTGTAAAAGGACTCCGTGATGCAGGTATTGACGCACGTGAAGGATTTGTTGATGCAAGTCTATACTGGCCGGCTCTTCCGTCAGGTGATTTTGATCTTATCATGCATAAACCTGCTTCTTCAGTTACGCCATCATTGCCATGGAGTCGTTTTGAAGCAGTTATGTCATCACGCAACTGGGTACCGGTCGGCGGCGATAACAAGATGAATGAAAATCAGGGACGTTATAATTCACCAAAATCAAAAGAATACAATTCTAAAGTTGACAGCCTGCTGAAAGCAATTCCTACAATTCAGGATTCTGCTGCCATGACAGCTGCTTATCGTGAACTCAACAAGATTTTTATGCAGGATCAGCCTGCGTTGCCACTTTGTTATCTGCCGGAGCAGTTTTATGAATTCAGTACAGCTCACTGGAAGAATTGGCCTACAGAAGCAAATCCTTATGCTCCGCCACTATTACCATGGATAGGCGCAAGTACAAAAATTTTGTGGCAGTTACAGTTAGCAAAGTAAAGTAAGGAAAATTCATGCTTAAAAAGTATCCTACGTTAAGGTATATTCTGCAGCGGGGAGGGTGGTATTTTATCACCTTCATTATTGCAGTGACAATAAACTTTTTCCTTCCGCGTTTAGGGAATAATAACCCTGTAGATATTATTATGGGTAAAGCTTCCAGCGGATTAAGCACTGAGGCTGCACGTGAGAAGGAAGAGTCTTATCTGGTGGAATTCGGACTTGTCAAAAAGGTAAAAGGCGAAATTGTCCGCGATGAATTAGGAAGGCCAGTGAAGTCATCAAGCTTTGAACAGTTTGTAAATTATATCAAGATGTGTTTTATGGGTGATTTTGGAACATCATTCCAGAAATATCCTAAAAAAGTTCTTGATGTAATATTAGACGCGGTTCCATGGACAATCGCTTTACAGCTGCCAACGATTATCTTTGGCTGGATTATCGGTAACGTACTTGGAGTACTTGCAGCCTACAGACGCGGTATATTTGACAGAGTATTTTTTCCATCAGCAATGCTTCTGAGTTCCATACCGTTTTTCGTTTTCGGAATGCTGCTTGTTTATTGTTTTGCTGTAGTCTGGGGTGTATTTCCTGCTATGGGTGGATACGCCGGTGATCTTGTCCCATCATTCTCCTGGGCATTTTTCAGTTCAGCCGGATACCATTACATTCTGCCGTTTTTCTCAATTTTTTTGTGTCTTGCCGGTGGGCAGGCAATCGGAATGAGATCAATGGGTATTTACGAGCTTGGAACAGATTATATAAAATATGCACAGTGGCTTGGACTTAAAGGTAATAGAATTCTTGGATATATTTTCCGTAATGCGATGCTGCCGCAGCTTACCGGTCTGGCACTTTCTCTGGGAACAATGATCAGCGGTGCGCTTATTACAGAAATGATATTTTCATATCCGGGTCTTGGTATGGCAATGCTCACTGCTATTCAGAATAACGATTATCCCGTGATTCAGGGGGGTACTCTGATAATTACTGTAAGCGTTCTGATCGCCAATTTTACTGTTGATATTCTGATAGGATTTCTTGATCCCCGTGTAAAAGCAGGACTTCAGATGGGAAAGGGGAACTAAAATGAAATTACTTAAAAATCTGCTTAAATCGCCAATGTTTGTTTTTGGAATAAGTCTTTTACTGCTGACAATTATTCTGGCAGTTTTTGGATCGTCGATATTTACAGTGACAATGGATCGTGTCGGTCAGCAGTATGCTGCTCCGCATGGCAAATATTTTCTCGGGCTTGATGATCTTGGCCGGGACTATGTTTCTCTTATGATACGCGGTTTACAATCATCACTGTATGTTGGTTTACTTGCAGGAGTAATTGCAACCGTAATCGGAACATTTGTCGGTATTTATGGCGGATTTAAAGGCGGCTGGGTTGACGATCTGCTAAATATGTTTACAAATATTTTTATTGTTATCCCCTCTTTTGTCATATTGATTCTAATAAGTTCAAGCTTCAGTGAGGGGAGATCCCTTACACTGATTGGAATAATAATCGGTTTAACAACATGGTCATGGACAGCCCGTGCTGTTCGCGCACAGTCATCTGCCATCAAGACAAAAGATCATATCATTCTTGCAAAGCTCAATGGTGCAAATACAGTAAAAATAATATTGGTTCATATTTTACCGTATCTTGCGTCATATGTGTTTATGGTGTTTATTTTGCAGGTTGCATCGGGAATTCTTTCTGAGGCGTCAATCTCAATGATCGGACTTGGACCACTTGATACAGTGTCACTTGGAACAATACTTAATCAGGCTAAAAATACAGGGGCACTTGGTGATGGCGTGTGGTGGGCATTTATTCCTGCGACAGTGGTAATTACAGTAATTGTGTTTGCTCTCTATCTGATTAACACGTCGATGGAAGGCGTTTTCAATCCACGCTTGCGTAAGTAATAGGAGCATTATGGCTATTTTTGAAGTAGATAATCTGAGTCTTCATTACCTTACCCGTTTTGGAAAAAAAGTACACTCCGTAACAGGGGTGTCTTTTACAATGGAGAAGGGTGAGATTCTTGGTATTGCCGGAGAATCCGGATGTGGTAAGTCAACATTGGTTAATGGCTTGATGGGTCTTTTTATTCCGCCATTGTATCCGACTGCAGGCGATGTCCGGGTCGCAGGTGAATCACTTATGAATCGTTCACCTGAAGATATACGTCAGAATGTTCTTTGTCGTAAAGTTTCGATGATTCCACAGGGTGCGTTCAATGCACTGAATCCTACACGTAAAGTCAAGGATATCGCAGCGGATGTCATGGCTGCGCATATGAAGGGTATTGATAGAAAAGAAATATATGAAAGATTGAATCAGAGATTTGATCTGTTTGGTATGGATACAAAACGTGTGCTTAATTCATTTCCGGTTACATTGACTGCAGGAGAGAGGCAGAGATCTGTAATAGGTATTTCCACACTGCTTAATCCTCAGATGGTTATTGCTGATGAGCCTACATCAGCTCTTGATGTCACTACCCAGAAGGTTGTTATCAAGATGATTTTTGATCTTCTTGATAAGGGTATTTTTTCAACTATGATTTTTATCACACATGAATTGCCCCTTCTTCGGCATGTGGCAGATAATATTGCAATCATGTATGCAGGACAATTTGTTGAAGTCGGTACAGCGGATCAGATCGTTTTCGATCCGAGGCATCCATATACAAAAGCACTTATGGGTGCAATGCTGAGTGCTGAGCCTGGACAAAAACAGAAAAAGCCGACAGCCATTGAGGGTGCACCCCCAAATCTTGCAAATGAGCAGAAGGGCTGCCGCTTTGCAGAAAGATGTCCTTGTGTAAAGGATAGCTGTCATACGAATGAACAGGAGATCAGGATGGTTGCAGGCAGGCAGGTGAGGTGCGAATATGCAGAATAATAAAGAAGTATTTACTGCCAAAAATAGCAGCTGTCAATTTGGTCATGGTAAAAAGATTATTAAAGCTGTAGATAACGTCTCCTTTTCAATTCAGGATGAGGAAATAGTATCACTTGTCGGCGGTTCCGGTTGTGGAAAGAGTGTTCTTGCAAAAATGATGCTTGGAATTCATAAGCCGTCATCAGGATCATTTCTATATAATGGTAAAGAAATCACAGATTTACGTCAGCACTGGCGTGAAGTTCAAATGGTATTGCAGGATCCGTTCAGCTGCTTTAATCAATTTTTTACAATCCGGTCACAATTAAAATCATCTTTTGGAATTTTCAAGGAAAAGCCGTCAAATAAGGAAATTGAGGAGCGTGTTGACAACGCCCTGTTGGCTGTAAACATTAAGCCGCCTGAAATTGAAGGTAAATATCCGTTTGAGTTAAGCGGCGGACAGATGCAGAGAATGCTGCTTGCACGCATTTTCATTATGCGTCCAAAAGTGTTAATCGCAGATGAACCTACCAGTATGGTTGACGCATGCGTTCGTGCGAATATTCTTGACTATCTTATGAAAATCAAGAATGAACTTAAAATGACAATCGTTTTTATTACACATGATATCGGGCTCGCATATTATGTAAGCGATAGACTTTTCATTATGCATAAAGGTGCAATTGTTGAACAGGGCACTCCTGATGAAGTTGCATTATCTCCGAAAAATGAACATACGCTTGCATTACTTGATGATATTCCCGATATTCATAAACAATGGATTGTCAGATAAGAGCGGAATAACATTTGTCATGCGGAGAACAGATGTCTGCAAACCATCTGTTCTCCGGCAATCTGACCAGACAGAATGTTCCCCTTTCGATTCTTACAAGAGTTGTAAAAACAGTGCAATATGTTCTACGATCATTCTGAACCGAAATCATGTAAATTTTTACTAAAATCAGTTATCAAAGTGTTCTCTAAAAATAGTAACGACTCTCAAGGAGGGTTGGTTGATTCCAATAAAAAAAATTATTTCAGGAATTGTTACAGTCGCAGGTATTCTTACCTGTAGTGTCTCTGTAATATCAGCAGAAACACCCATTGACAGCTCTGCATTAAAACAGATGCTTGACTCTTTGGGATTAAACGAGAGCGATCTTGAGGGGAAGGTGCGGTCTACGCTTCTTTTCGGAGGATCGGCACCGGTATCATTCAGTGGTGAAGCCAGAATTCGTTTGCAATTTCACAATATGGATGAACCTCCGGCTTACATTCAGAATGATAAAACATATCTTTCTCAGGGATGGGAAGGAAACGAATCCGCTTTTCGACTTGGTATGGTCGCCCGTGCCGGACGAAATGCAATACTGTATTCAAAGTTAGGTTTTCAGAATACACTTCCGGGTACATATGAAAAAAAATACGATTATTCTGACACATCAGAACAGGTAAGAGATACAACCACCGCTCAATTGACACATAAAGACGGTTCACCGGTAATTATTCATGAAGATATGGCTGCGGGTCTTGCATTGCGAACAAAAAATGCATCATTCATGCTCAAAATGGGTGGGTTAATCTGGACAGAAATGTCACCTTTGACAGTATGGAAGTCTCAGCCGCGTACTTTTGCATGGGAATATCTGCCATTTGAAGTTGAACAGCCCATTGGCCGGTATTATGAATATAATATTGCAAAAGGAGAAAAATCAGGCCGTGCTGCATGGAATAAAAAACCATTTCAGGGTATAAATATTGAAAGTATCAACCTGCCCGGCAATCTGTATTTCAATTTTCTGTATGGTACATACGAGAGATACGATAACTGTGAACGTGAATATGTAGATTATTCAAATGATATTGCCTATGCAGGTGAGACTAATGAATCAAAAGGTCTCGGTATTGGTGATTCATATCGTCATGTATTACTTGGAAAGATAGGCGTTAATGAGCTCCTCGGTCGTCTTACCCCGTCAGTTGATTTTGCGCGATACACTTATGATGAAGATGTTAAAAACAACCGGCTGTTTAAATCTGTGTTCCAATTTTTTAAACCCGGTTCAAAAGCTTTTTATAAAGATCATTTTACTTCGTCAATTGATCTTCGCGGCTACATTTCAGATAAATTCAGAATTCATGGCAACTTTGCAATAAACCGTGTTGATACAAACTGGCTGTTTAAGGAAGTTGACACAAATGTAATTAACAATGTAAACAGATTTGATACGGTTGTAAGGAAATCACACTCAAAAACAGGCATTAACCCGGCTTTGTTTTTACGATTGGAAAGTAAATATGGTTTGCCCATCAGTGCTGATATTGCAGTCATAAGTAAAGGGTTCTATTCTCCAAAATCATTTGTCGCTCCGGTTGATGCATTTTTCCCTTTTGGTGCGAACCTTTGTGGACCCGGTGCATTTATTGCACAGGCAGAAGCATCACCATATGCCAAGAATATGGCGGGTGTAAATCTGCAGGTTGTGCCGAATCTTCCAGGGTATGGACATCTGAAAGTTACTTATGGTCAACATTTTCAATTGGAATCTGCACAGGATGTGATCTTTTTTCCATATCGTCTCAATGGTCAGGATCTCTTCAGTCTGTTTCACTCTTCGTATAGCCGGTGGGGTAATGATGCGGTTGATCATTGCTTCTCTGATGTTACCATCAACAACGGTGGTGGTCAGACAAAATATCAGTATCGACTTGGAGATGAAGGGTTTCTCAGATTTGGTGATAAATTTCCAAGAGGTATGATGGCTGGCGGACTTAAAACAACCTATTTGTCATCATATGAAAGTTTTGTTCCCTATTCTGATAAAGAGATGGCTGATTCAAACTATAATATAGTCAAAAGGAAAAACAAGTATGATTCAGCAGCAGCAGCCCTTATCTATACACCCGGGACATATGTTCCAAAACATAGAAAATTTACATATAATTTAGAGTTTGATGGATCTTATGACATTGGACCTTTGGTACACTATCCAAGAGATTTCTTTATGAGTCTCTACGCGGCAATTAATGGTGTGTCAACAGCTTTAAAACCACTTGCGTTTAATGAAAAAGCGGATGATATGCTTCTCTGGGGTACATATCTGAGATTTGAACCGGCAATTGCCGTAACAGGAAAGTTTTACATTCTTGGTCTTGCAGGTTTCGAAAACTGGAAAACCGGGAAAACTTATATGTATCTCGATTCTGTCAAGGGCAGCCCGGTTACTTCACAATACATTGAAGAAAATCTGGGAACTGCTGCCAGAGATCAATTTGTAAATGAAGGTACCCGTCTTTTCAATGTACCGATTAACTATCGTGACTACGCATTGGGAATTGGTTTTGACTGGGATATGTTGGCACGTGTAGGTTTACATGGAAGAATAAAGTGGATGAAACATGATGATGTGAATTTTAAGAGCAATTCATGGGAAACACCTGTGATCGCTGCAGAAATCAAAATGTGGTTCTAATTAACAAACGAAATTATAACTGTAAATAAAAGGAGTTTAAATGCTCAGAAGAATCATAACCCTGATTGGCGTAGTTTTTATAGCTACCATAAGTGCTGAAGAAAAAACTGACAAATTGGATAAGATCCAGAGAACTCTGGATAATATCATATCAAAAGCCGGTATATCATTTGACGGTGTCTTCAGATCTCAGTATACACCATCGACAATGAGCGGCTCATTGGCAGCTGATACAAACCGCCGTACAGAATCAAATGAGTATACATCAGTTGATTTTGATATCAAAGCCAGACCAAATGAGATGGTTGGAGCACGTGTTCAGTTCAGAATGCACGAGAACTGGCAGAACTTTTTCTCTGATGTTGCAAATCCGATTTTTACACGCTGGTTGAGTATTGACGGAAATGTAAAGAATATGCTTCAATTCAATGTTGGAGATTTCAGAGAACAGCTGACTCCATTGACTCTGTATACACCTGAAATCGAAATTCTGAATGAGCCGTTTGTTTTCGCCCGTCAGCGCAAACTTGCGGAAGAAGAATTATTTATTGGAAATAATGACCGTGTTGTTCAGGGTATAAATTTAAAATTTGAAGCGGAGATAGCACCGATATTCAATGAATTTCACCTTAATATTATTGGTTCACGTTTGAGAAATATCCAGACAAGTATTGATAATGGGAGTAAAGTTACTTCCCTTCTTCAGGAAAGTCCATTTTCTAAGTATTTCCTGGCAGGAAATCTTGATGTCACTTTTCTTAAGGGTGTAAACCTCGGTGTAACCGATGTGTTTATTTTTGATCAGAAAAACAGTTACAGAATAGATACAAAGAAGGTTGGAGATTCAATAACACGTGATACTACAGCCCAGCGTATGAACATTATGTCTTTTCGCGGTGGTGTAGATATTGACAATATGATTGAAAATGAAGATCTGACACTTTCTCTCAAGGGCGAACTTGCATCTTCAAAAGACGATTCAACAAGCTATGACCCTGATGCAGATGAACTGAACAGTACTGATATAGTTGGTAATGCAATCAATGTAACCGCCGATGTCGGTTATAAATTCAGTGAGATGTTTGGTTTACAGTTGACAGGATCTTTCATAATGAATGATGAGAAATTCAGAAATGATCTTGCACAATCACCTTCATTTTACGGGGACCGTATCCTGAATAATGAGAATCGTCTGTTCAATGATGATATGTATAATACTTTTGATGCACTTTACCACTCTGTTTTTAAATTCTGCCCGCTGGCAAATACAAACAGATGGAAAAAAGCTCCTTTTATGAAGACATCATACTGGCGTTCCATTCAGACACAGGATGAGCTTGCGTATCTGACTAAAAAAGGCTGTTTTGATGATGCATTGCAGCTGGTTTATCCGTTTGGTCCGGCAACAGCAAACCGTGTCGGTATTGATTCAAAACTGAAAGTATCTGCTTTGAAAAATGGAATAGTTGCTGATATTGTTCTTGTGTCTCTCAAGCAGAAGACTGCCGAAGTAGATACAAATAATAATCCGTTTCCAAAAGTTGAATACTCACAGATCGGCGGCGGACTTAAAGTTGACATCAGTAAGTTTCTCGCTCCTATCAAATATCCGCTTGAAATTTCAGGCAGCTTTGTCGGATCAGGTGCCAAAACTCCTGAAGATGGCTCAATCAAGAATACGGAAATCAAGTCCAATTTCATAAATTTAGGTCTTTATTACAAATTCTGGAAACGTACTGCTGTGATGTTTGGATATCAGAATATTACAAATAACTATACAAATATTATACGTTACGGTGTAACAGCTCCTGAAAAAGTAACATTAGCCAACTGGTCAATAGGTGCCGAGTGGAGTATTTCTGATGGTGCAAGTGTTGTCGGGTCAATTGGCAAAATGTCAAGAGAAAATAGTAATGACCGAGGTGATGTAGCACAGACCGTCGGTGACATTTCTTTAAGTGTAAAGTTCTAAATAGATACCAATTCCAGAAAGTGTGAATGGAAATAATTATGAACAAATATATAAAAACAGGATTCGCGGCGTTTGCCGGTATTCTTTTTACAATGAGTACTGCGTCTTTTGCAGGTATTCAATTTAAACCTCTGAAAAAAAATGTAAAAGAAGTCAAAAAATCAGAAGTTGACCCAAAGGTAGTATGCCGCTTCTTTGATGAAGATTTTGTTTCAGGTGGTTATGCTTACTGGTATCCTGATAATTCAAAGGTGTTTATTCCTGAAGAGTCTGGAAAAAATGGTGAAGTGGCAATGCAGTTCAATCTTAATGCTGCAGATTATTCGGGAGGATCAGTTTGTCTCTATAATCTGCTTTATGATCTGAGGCCCTACTTTACAGCCGGAGCTCTTAATTTTTGGATCAAGGGTAAAAACGGCGGTGAAATTGCATGGGCTGCTCTTGTTGATGAAGAAAATGCTGACGGAAAAAAGACTGTTGTTCGTCTGCCTTTACAGAATTATGGAGGCATATCAAATGAGTGGAGACAGATTTCAATTCCGCTCGCTGATTTTGGAAAACGCGGTGTATACTGGGATCCAAAGAAACGTGTTGAAGTGCCAAACTATTTTCAATGGGAATCAGTAGGTGAATTTCGTCTGGAAATAAAAAAAGCTGACAATAAAGAATTCGTTGCATGGGTTGATGATATTTTTATCATGAAAGATATGTTTGCCCCCAAAGTTATTACGGAAGAAAAATATTGGGATGAACTTGAAGAGCCCGATCTTTCATCACCACCGGTTGCACAGCGTCCGAATGTAATTGATAATAAGGTAATTTTTGGTGATGATCTTCCTGCGGGCGGATTCGCATATGTATATGGCGGAAAGACCGCTTATAAAGTACAGCCTGTAAAATCAGCTGAAAACAAGGGTGTATTCGCAAGTTATCTTGACAATAGTGATTATTGCGGTGTTACTCTCGCATTAGGTAATGGAAACAGTGTTGATGTAGAGGCTCTGAGAAATAATCGCAAAGCTGCGGCACTTGCTTTCTGGGCAAAAGGAAAGCCGGGTGTAAAACAGATTTATGTAGGTATTCTCGATGATGAGTCTGATGGTGCAAAGGTTCAGACTAAAACAATTCTTGGTGACTGGGGTCAGCTCGATACATCATGGAAATATTTCATGATACCTCTTCGCAGGTTCCAGGATGTTGGAAAATACTGGGATGAAACAAAGAAGGCCGAAGTAGTTGGAAATATCAAGTGGAATCAGATAAATGAGATCAGATTCTCTAATGGAAAGAATGAAAATAAAGTTGGTGAAGGTGAACCTGTATCGTTTTTTGTTGATCAGGTGTCAATAATTGACAGTATTCCCGATTATATTGATCCTGATGATTACTGGGCAGCATTCAAATCCAGCCTGCCAGACCTTATGATCAATAATTTTGAAACACCTGCTGATCAGAAGTGGGAGCAATCCATTGGACCAAAATCAGAAATTAAAGCTGAAATGGTCAA
>Ga0209373_10001724_pt1 | contig 24405 bp, 26 predicted proteins | sample Higcelweek5metaG_FD_187173 | JGI IMG/M metagenome (GOLD analysis project Ga0209373, IMG submission 187173) | Freshwater pond sediment microbial communities from the University of Edinburgh, under environmental carbon perturbations - High... | ecosystem: Environmental > Aquatic > Freshwater >... | reverse complement strand
CATACAGAACAGAGGAAACAGTCTGCCGGTCCTTCTCTCCCCAGTTCTGCCAGGGTTGATTCATACAGCCTGATATTTTTCATCTTTGCTGATCTGGATCGTATGAAGGCATACTTCATTTCAGGGTATGCTTCATTCTTTGCCGTTTGAATATACTCAGGATACAGCTCGTCAGCTTCAAACACTTCGCAGTCAATAGCTGTTTTCAGATTATCCGCAGTGGATTTCACAAGAGCTGCTGTTTTCATGTAGGCATCAATATGAATTTTTCTGGCACCGGCTGCTGCGCGAAAAAGCTTGGCCGTTAGTTGATGCTCTTCGGCTTCTGCCTTAGCAGCAAAGGCCAGAAATTTTATATATGCCTGGCAGTTGCGTTCAAAACAGTGATCAAGGTTTTTTCCGGTATCCATCTGATTTCCTTTTTTAGCTGAAGAGCTCTTTTTATGCAGGCTCTGCAGTTTCAAACTGGTTACCCATGGCCTTCTTTAACCAAGGCGGCGGATTGCCCTGCAGGATTCCCTGCAGTTTTTCAATTATCTCCTCAATCGGTTTTTCTGTGCCGGTTCTGAGATGAAACGCATTTTGCGCAACGATCCTGGCCAAGGCAACCGTACTGATATCCAGACTGCATACAATCGGGCAATCCGCTACCGCACTGACCCGTGCAATGATCCGTTCTTCTTTGACGGGGTTGGCGGTAATGGCGTATCTCTCGTCATGGTAGTCCGCCCGGTCCGGACCGATTTCCCATACCCTGAATTCGGTTGCTTCTCCGAATGCGCGGTTGATCATTTTTCCATCTGTTGAAGCGAAAGCAATTTTCATGGCGATAGGCCTCCGTCGGGCATTGCAGGCATGGTGCCCCAACTCTACATGCCGTGCTTCTTGCCTTTAACCGATACAATATCAATACGGATAACCGCTGTACGGTCCAGGTTCGTTTTCGGGTACTCGAACTTCTTCTTGGTAAAGTGCGCCACAATCAGGTCAAGTGCCTTAATTTTATCCGCTGTGTCCTCGACAAAAACCGCCTTACCGATGCCGATTACCGTGCGGTGTTTTGCTTCAAAATCACAGGGTTCTTCACTTTCAATAAAGCCGTTATCAATGCTGATCTCAAAACAGACATTATTGTTACGCTTTAAAATCTCAATTTTTGAGCCGGACTGGGCTGAGTGGAAATAGAGTGCTGTGCCGTCAAAGGCATAAAAAACCGGCACCAGAAACGGCATATCGCCATCAACCAGCGCGATGTGCATCAGATTGGTTGCCTTGATGATCTCATCAATCTCTGTCCGGTCGGTAATTTCCCGGTCTTTACGCCGCATCAGGCCGTGGGGATGGTCGGTTGATCCCTGCATAGTGTACATCTCCTTGTTTTTAGTTTTCTGGTGTCTTCAAGCCGCTGCAATCACAGAAATGAGTGCCAAAGGTTGCTGAACGTTCATGGTCAAACAGTTGCGGCACCGGAAAGCTTGCCGGTACGGTCTTGATCTGCCGTAACTTCTCAATGTAGAGGGCAGGCAGTCCCTGGGCAACTGCGCCAGCAATAATTGTATCAAGATACTCTGCGCTGGGCGGTTGCTGCGGGCCGCCATGGTAAAACTTCCGGTAGAGCAGCACCGGATAGGTCGTGCCATCAACACCAATCACTTCAGTTGGCAGCAAAAAATAGTCGCCGGTGCCGTCCAGCCTGACATCCAGCCAGGAGTCAAGTCGTTCGGTATCGCCAAAGGACAGCTTATATATCTGCCCCCAAAGTTCTTCTCCAGGGCTGCTGATCAGGGTTGCAGCACCACCATCCCAACGTTTGGAATAGTCGAAAAAGGCAAGGCTGTGGTCGGGCAACCGTGCAATGGTAAGAGGCTCCGGCTTGGAGCAGCGCGATGCAATCAACACCGGGTTCAGGTTGGCAGCATAGGAAAAAATCAGATAGTGACGACTGCTCATCTATAGGTACCTCGTGGGGTCAAGCGGGTTGAGCTGTATCGGCCTTGATCGGAACAACCAGCACCTTGCAGCCTTTTCCGGCACTATTGGGCTGTTCAGAGGCAACGGTCAGGTTCAGTTTGTACAGTTCCCTGGCAAACCAGCGCGGCGGATGGTCGCAGAGTACTTCCAGCTGTCTGAAGGTAACCCCTTCCATGAACGGCACCAGCACCTGTTTGGAGTTGAGGCTGCTATCATTGGCAAGAATGTTTGCCAGATTGATCCGGTAGCAACCGTCACCCACTGATTGCGGTGCCGGTATCGCCTTGCCGAAGTCAGGATGATCCGCCCGTTTATAGGTGTACGGGCCGCTTTTGCCTGAAGAACAGCCGCCACCACCGGTCGGCACGCTGCAGGTGTGGGCAGCAGCGTTACGGGCCGCCTCTGCGATCACAAACTCTTTGTCATGCTGTTCAACCGAATCCAGCTGTTCCAGCAACGAGCCTTCTGATTTCCAGGTCCTGAAACCGAACTCTTCCTGCAGCACGGCATTAAGCAGTCCCCTGAACTCCTGGACTACGAAGACCTTGCAATCATCAAGTTCAGTAACCGCCTCTCGAATACCTGTCTTAATCTCTGCAAGCGGCAGATCAGGATTCAGGTCAAGCGGCACCTCTTTGATCGTTACCCAGTTTTCAGCTTCTTTTTCATAGAGACAGATCTGTCCCTTTTCCTGAAAGCCGACCACTGCACCATTTGCATTTACATAACTTGCAATTTTCATGGGCTTGCCTCTCCGGGGAAGGTACGCCCGCCGCCAGGGCGGGCGCCTTCCGCCTGCTACCACATGTTCAGAATCCACTCTTTATTCTTCTTGTATTCCATGTCGGTGAAGAGGGTGTTGGCCATCTGTTCTGCCAACCAGGTAGCACCTTCGTATCCCACCACCGGGTAGCGGTACATACCGGCACGGTCATAGGTGGGGAAGCCGACCCGCAACATCGGGATGTTATAGTCGATGGAGATAAAGCGCCCCTTGGAGTGGCCCAGAATCAGATCAAGCTGCAGCCCTTTGTTCTTGATACGATCTTCCAGCTCCCAGAAGTCGGCGTTGGTGATGACCTCCATCTCCCAGTCAACATTTTCCTTCATGGCCACCAGGCGCGGATCGTCCTTGTATTGCGTGCTGTCGTCACCGAGCAGCAGCAATGCAGGCTTCATTTCAAGATCAATACAGAATTCAGCCAGTCCGATCACCAGGTCAGGGGCTCCGTAAATGGCTACCCGCTTTTCGGCCAGAAACATATGGGTCAGGTCGGTCAGGGCATCAATGGCACGCCCCCGTTCTTTCACCAATGACTGCGGAATCGGCTTGCCGGTCATCTGTTTCAGATTCTTCAGGAAGATATCGGTGTTGCGGATACCGATCGGTGTTGGTCCGATGATGGCCGGCACGTCCCAGCGTTTTTCCAGGAACTTTGCTGCCTTGCCCCCTTCGTAACGGTTCAGGGCAATGGTACCCTGGGCATTTGCCGTGTCAGTCAGGTCTTCAATGGTGGTGTTGCCATGGGAAATGGCGCTGCCATCCGGCATCAGCGGCGAATCAAAACTTTCAATTTCAAACAACACCGTGGCGTCGATATCCATCTCGGCCAGCAGGTGCTTAAGCGCCTTGACGTCGCCGGGGTTGACCCAGCCGGTGATCAGGTTGATCTTGAAATTCGGTGTGCCCTTCTTTGAGAAGTATTTGACAAAGTCATGCACCGTTATGTCATAGCCACCGATCATGCTGTTGACAAAGCTGGGGGTGTGGATCGGAATCAGGTGTACTTCCCGATCTGCATATTTTTCCTTCAGCAGGCCTTCGTTAAGCTTCTTGACAACACCGTCAATGTCGTCACCGATAATCTCGGTTGAACAGGTGCTGATGATCGGCAGCACCTTGATGTGCGGGTAACGCATCAGCAGAACATCAACCCCCTCTTCAACCCGGTGGCAGGCGCCAAATACGGCGCCATCTTCGTGCAGCGATGATGAAGCGATCTCAAAGCTCTCTTTAAAATGCTGTGAGAACAGCAGACGCACAAACATCACGCAGCCCTGGCCGCCATGAACGAGGCCGATACAGTCTTTAATACCGATACTGGCGAACTGGGCTCCGGCAGGTTGGCAGGTGAAGATCGGATTGATGGTGCCGACGCGACTTTTTTCTTGTATTTCACAGGACATGGCGGACTCCTTTTTCTTAATAATTCACTACCGTTAGTTCCAGATTGAGGGAGCCGTCAATCAGCGTCCAATCCAGACGCGCATTCAAAAGCTTCATCAGCTCCTTGATCTCAACTTTGGACAGCTCCAGAAGCCAGGGGAAAAGCTCCCGGTAGTTACGGTCCAGCATTACAGCATCCACCCAGTAGCATCTTTCCTGTGGCGTTGTGATGGTGACCTCTTCACCACAGAGCAGTTGCGTTGCCTGTCCGAGGATACCGGCATTCTGTTTGCGTCGGTCCCACCCTCGGGAATTGAACTGCCAGAGGCAGTGTTTCATGATGTAGTTTTCCAGATGACTGACCTTTTCCCTGGTGTCAGCATCTACTTCTTCCAGCGGGTTGCTGGTGTAGACCTTCTGATACTTCCGTTCGGCCATGTTTTTGATTGTGTGATTGACAGCCATACGTAAACTCCTTTATCAGGCCGCGTCTTTCAGCGTATCGGCCGAGGTTCGCGGAAATTCGGGATAGGTCTTCTTGCGCAGATCAGCGATCGGGTCATAATTGCCGGTGTATTCCGAAAGCTCTGTTGACGCCTTGATCTCCTCTGCCAGCTCTTTGTCAGACAGCATCCGGCGGGTAAGGAAACCGTAGTCGGTCTGGATCTCGTCCTTGCTGATATCGATTAAAGCCAGCTGATGGATTGGCGAATAGATGGCATTGTAGATATCACGGGCAAAGCGCACCCAGCCTTCCCAACCTTTCCAGGGACCGTTATGATAGGCATGGGCGTTCAGGTACGGCACGTTGACTTTCTTGGCCATTTCGCCGGGACGCTTACCGGTGAAGATACAGTGCGGCTTCAGTGTCTCCAGGGCCTCAAGACCTTCCAGTTCGTTCGGGTCGTCAATGGCCAGGGCACCCTCGCCGCAACGGGAAACACCTTTTTCCATATCCCCCTGGTGGCCGAATTTGGTGTAAACCGAAACTACCTTGACCCCCATCTCTTCCTGAATGGCGTGGGCCCAGTGCCAGAGCTTGGAACCGCCCGGCCAGAGGCAGATCCTTTTGCCCTTCAACCGTTCCTTGTACCAATCCAGCTGTGGTTGCCACTTGGCGGTTTCCTCAGCAATGATCTTTTCAGCACGATCCTCGATGCCGAAGAACAGGCCGATCTTGCGCAATGAATCACCCAATGCCTTGAAGCCGAAACCGTCGATATCAAGGCGCGGAATACCGTAGCGATCCCGCAGTTCGTCGCAGATATACTCGGCGGAACGGGCACACTCCAGCACGTTCAGATGGGCGCGGTGCATGCCGCGCAGGTCATCGTAGGAACCGTTACCGGTGAAGGATGACAGCACCTGAATCCCCATCCGCTTGAAGAAATCCAGCATTACTTCCTGATCGCCCTGAATGTTGTATTCACCTACGTAGTTGATCACGTAATCGCTGGTAATCTTCGGTTCCAGCGTACCTACCTTCTGGTTGATCCAGGCGATGTTGATCTTGTGGTGACCGCCGGACTGGCTGGGGCCGCCAAAGCCAGGGGAGTTGCAGACAAAGATATCCACATCCGGCATCTCCTCCATCACCTCTTCGGCAATGGCGTTGGCATCGTCACCGATCAGCGCCGTGGCGCAGGTCTGGTAGATGGTCATCCGTTTGGTGCCAGGGAAGGCTTTAAAGGCCTCAATGATGTTCTGCTTGAGCAGTTTCTCGGCCCCGAAAACGATATGCTTTTCCTTTACGTCGGTGGCAAAGGTGTATTTAAGCTGAAAGTTATCGTTATCACTGATATAGCGTTTGGTCTGCCAGGTGTCATAGGTACAGCCCACCGGCCCGTGGCTGATATGGATAACATCCTTCATCGGCGTACCAATCACGTGCTTTGCACCGCAGTAGGCGCAGCCCCGCTCTGAAATGGAACCGGGAATAGTGTTGAGGTAGCCCTTGGGCAGACAGGAGGTCAGATCCTCCCCTTTGCCCTTGATGACGGCATGTTGCTTACGCTCAGGAATAACTTTACTGCATTCAAACTCATGATATGGCATGGCTTAGTTCTCCTTGTTCTTTGAAGTACTCCGGTGGTCTACGGTGAGAATCAGTCCATAAGCCCGTACTTGACCACCATCTCTTCAAGCTGGTCCATGGTGAGTGGCTTGGGAATCACAAAATCTTCGTTCTCAATGATCTTGCGACCAAGCTCACTGTATTCCAGGGCCTGATTTTCATCCGGGGCGAACTCGGTAACCGTTTTTTTGTTGAACTCTGCCTTTTGAACAATGTTGTCGCGGGGTACGAAGTGGATCATCTTGGTGCCGATTGCGGCGGTGAACTCTTCAAGAAACTCCCGTTCTCCGTCCACCTTGCGGCTGTTGCAGATGATGCCGCCCAGACGCACACCGCTCTGCTTGGCGTACTTCACCAGGCCCTTGCAGATGTTGTTTGCCGCGTAAATGGCCATCATCTCGCCCGAGGCCACGATGTACACTTCCTGCGCCTTGCCATCGCGGATCGGCATGGCAAAACCGCCGCAGACAACGTCCCCCAATACATCAAAAAAGACGAAATCAAGATCCTCGGTATAGGCGCCGTTTTCTTCCATCAGATCGATGGCGGTGATAACACCACGGCCTGCACAACCAACCCCCGGCTCAGGACCGCCGGATTCAACGCACTGAATCCCCTTGTAACCAGGCTTGATCACCATGTCGTTGGTGATCTTTTCTGCACCATGGTCCCGCAGCATATCCATCAGAGTCTGCTGCGGCTTGCCTCCCAGGATCAGGCGGGTGGAGTCGGCCTTGGGGTCGCAGCCATGGATAAAGACTTTTTTGTTGTGAAAGTAGGCCAGTGCCGCAGCAGTATTCTGGGTGGTGGTTGATTTGCCGATGCCGCCTTTGCCATAAATTGCAATTTTTCTGGTCATGATAGGACTCCTTTAGTGTCAAACAGGAAATGGGTGGAACCGGTTCATCAGCGCTGGAATCCCCTAGAGCAGAGAGCGTGCCAGTGCCGGATTTTTTTACCGGTTGATGGGCAGCAGGCTCCGTTGCAGCGAGAAGACCAACTTTAAAACATGCGCAAATACTGCATGTTGCGATTTGTTTCGGGATAATTCACAAAAGTCGAATTACTTATTTGGAAATTCTTTCAGGTGGGTTTGATACTCATTTCAGACCTGCTTCTTAAGTTCCGTGCCGTACCTTTTTCAGTGAATAGTTCCATGATGTACGAAACACTGTCGGGGTATGCAGTACACAGACTTCAGTTTTTAAGCTGATGCACAACAGCTGATTGGACATTTTGCTTGTTTTTCTTGCTCATTGTGCATTCGTAATATACAGATCCCTATAACGGGTTGATGAGCATCTCTGTAACGGGCCTATTTTACGTACGTTATTGTCGGTGTTTGATTGGCATGACAGATGAATAAGAGATAGCTGCAGAGTATGTCTCTGCAAGGCAGTGGAAGAATCGCGAAGGTAGATAGCATGCTGCTAATGGCGTTAAAGTCAAAAAACAAGCTGACAGCTGATCACTACAGGAGACGTTCATGATTGGTGCTGGATTGAATCTGCTGGCATTGCTGCCCTGTCCGGTCAAGGTGCCGATTGAACAGGCCTTTGACGAATATCTGGCAACTTTGCCCCCTGAGCGTGCAATCGCGCTGCGCTGCCAGCTGGAAGGAAACGCCAACATTGAGTCGGATTATTACGACACGGTGGAGCAGCTGACCCAACTGGATCAGTTTCCGGACATCATCATCTCCCCCGGTTTTAACAGCCTTTTTGAACCGCCTTTTGTGGAACGGTTCATCAAGACCGGTCAGTTTGTCAGTGTCAATGAGTATGCCGGTGACCGGCATCTTGCCGCGCTGGGGGTCTGCGACCCCACCGGGCATTACACCATGCTGGCCATGAACCTGCTGGTGCCGGTGGTGGATCACCACCGGTTGGGGGATCGTCCGGTGCCCCGCTGCTGGGCTGATCTGCTGAGGCCGGAGTATGAAAACAGTCTGGCCATCCGTGGCCATAAGGACGGCACCTTTTGCGAAACCCTGCTGATGACCATCTACAAGGACACCGGGGTTGCCGGGCTGCGCAGCATGGGCAGAAACGTGCGCTACGGCTGGCATCCTTCCCAGATGATCAAGGCTGCCCTGGGCAGCAGTCCCGATGCACCTGCCATCAGCGTCATGCCGCTCTTTTTTGCACAAACTTTGGTTGGCAAGGAGCAATACAGCATTATCTGGCCTGAAGACGGCGCCCTGATCAGTCCGGTTACCATGCTGGTAAAGACAGAGAAGCGGGCTGAACTTGATGACCTGCTGGCCTTTTGGGCCGGGCCAAGGGTGGCGGCTATCTTCAGCGGGGCCTTTTTTCCAGCGGTGCATCCCCAGGTGGATAACCATCTTCCAGAGGATGCCACCTTCAAATGGATCGGCTGGGATTACATTATCAACAATGACATCAAAAAACTGATCAGCGGTATAAACGCCGCTTTTCGCCAGGGACGGGGAGAAAACATCCGATGCGTCTGATAACCGTGGCAGGGCCGCCCTCTTCGGGCAAGACCGCCATCATCTGCAAGACCGCTGAGGCGCTGCAGGCAGATGGTGTCTCTGTTGGTGTGATCAAGTTTGACTGCCTCTCTTCAGGGGATCAGGCGCTGTACGAGCGGCGTGGCATCCCGGCCCGTACCGGCCTTTCCGGCAACCTCTGCCCGGATCATTTCTATGTCAGCAATATTGAGGAATGTCTGGATTGGGGCCTGCAGAGCAATTTTGACCTGTTGATCAGTGAGAGCGCCGGTCTCTGCAACCGTTGCGCCCCCCATATCAAAGATGTCTGTGCAGTCTGCGTGATTGATAACCTGAGTGGCGTGGAGACCCCGCGCAAGATCGGTCCGATGCTGAAAATGGCTGATATTGTGGTGATTACCAAGGGGGATATTGTCTCTCAGGCAGAACGGGAGGTCTTTGTCCACCGTATCCGCCAGGTCAACAGCAGCGCCGTGATTATCCATGTCAACGGGCTGACCGGCCAGGGGGGGCACGAGCTGGGACGACTGCTGCGGGATGCTGCTGCGGTTGATTCGCTGCAGGGCAAACTACTACGCTTTTCCATGCCAGCCGCGCTCTGCTCCTACTGCCTGGGACAACGCCGGATCGGCGCTGATTTTCAGATGGGTAACGTCAAAAAAATGGAGTTGGGATAACCGCTATGGAACGCACCTATGCCGATATGACGCTTGACCAGTTGTTTTGCGAACACCCCCATGCCCGGGAGTTCTTTTCTGCCCTTGGCCTGTCTGCACTGCCTGAAGACCTAACCCTGGGCAGAACCGTGGCCGCACTGGATGAAGAGCTCTTGCTTGATGTGGGTGTTGAACGCCAGGACCTGCTGGGGCAATTCTGTGATTACATGGCAGGGGTGGAACGGCTGCGCAACCAGCAGCAGGCTCTGGTCTCATCGGTCACGGTGCTGGGTGGGCATGACAAGAGCGGCAATCCGGAAAACTTCAGGCTTGAACTGCGGCCCGGTGAGGTGACCTGTATTGTCGGCCCCACTGGATCAGGCAAGAGCCGCTTTCTGGCTGATATTGAATGGCTGGCCCAGGGGGATAGTCCCACCGGTCGGACCGTCCTGATTAACGGCGCCGCACCTGATCTGGCCCGGCGCTATGCGGTGGAGCAGAAACTGGTGGCCCAGCTTTCACAGAACATGAACTTTGTGATGGATCTTTCGGCTGAAGAGTTTATCCGGCTGCATGCTGAAAGCCGGATGATAGCTGATCCGGCTGCCATCACCGCCACCATCCTGGAGCTTGCCAACTCCCTGGCTGGCGAACAGTTTACCCCGGTCACGCCGGTCACTGCCCTGTCCGGCGGACAATCCCGCGCCCTGATGATCGCTGATGTGGCCTGCCTCAGCAGCTCCCCAATCGTTCTGATTGATGAGATTGAAAACGCCGGAATCGACCGCAAGCGAGCCCTGTCACTGCTGGCTGATCAGGACAAGATTGTGCTGATGGCCACCCATGACCCGATATTGGCCCTGATGGGGCAGCAGCGACTGATTTTTAAAAATGGCGGCGTTTCCAGTATCCGCAGCACCAGCCCGGCAGAGCGTGCCAATCTGGCACTGTTTGAAGAAATGGATGCCCGCCTGACCGCCGTGCGCCATGCCCTGCGAAATGGGGAAGAGATAGCTGGTGGGTGGTAGGTTATCACTAACATAGTAAGTCGCTCGCGGAAAACAGAACAATAAACCTTAAAACGGCAGTTAGTCACAGAGAAACACAGAGAACTACAAGAAAAATCTGTAGTAAACATCTCATCCAAAGGGAATCAGGTTATTTGTTGTATCTTCCTGTTTTTCCTCTGAGACCTCTGTGATCTCTGTGGCAACTGCTTTTTTAGGATAAACTGGCTTGCAGAACGTTCAGGTCTGCATTATCTACTTTTTTGGCTATTTACCAAGCCAAGTAGCACGAAAATTATAAAAATAACACTGTTTGTGCTTTAAAAAATATCTATGCTATGTTTTTGGCTGCTCGATCCCCCTAAAGGAGCATGCCTGCATGACCCGCTCTCTCATCAGTATGATTGAACAGATTGAACCGGGGATCGTCATCCTCAACAGTGATCTGACGATAGCCTCTGTCAGCAGCATGGTTTTTGTGATCTTCGGTCATATTCCCAAAGAGCGGATTTTTGAAGGTGATCTGCTGGGGTTGCATCGTGAAGAGGTGCGAGTTAAGGTAGCCGAAACCCTAAGGCTTGCCCGACAGGCTCGGCGGCACATCCCCCTTTCCCTGAAGTTTATTACCAGTGAAGGCAGAGACCGGTATCTGTTGATCAAGCTGGTTGCTCTGGCGGAGCGGGATGCCGCTGACGACAAGATGTGCGCGCTGTTCTACGATATTACCCCCTTTATCTCTGCTGAACGCAAGCTGACCAGAGTGCCGGTTACCTCACGGGGCGAGATTCATCTGCTGAAACCGGAAGAGATAGTATTTCTCAGGGCTGACAACATCTATTGCATGATCTGTACTGAATCGGGCGAGTACCATTGTGACATGTCTCTGGGGGCTATTGAAAAGCGTCTTCCAGGTGATATGTTTTTCCGTCTCCATCGCAGTTATCTGGTTAATATCACCAAGGTTCGCAAGGTACATCGCGACCGTCACGAATGTACGGTTGATGCCGCCGGTTCTGAAGCACGTCTGCCGATCAGCCGGGACAAGCTGCAAGGCTTCCTGATGGAAATTGGCCTTAAATAACTCTTCCGCATTACCATTCACCCTGTTTTTTTCCCTCTTCACAAGTCCAGAATGCCCCCGGCAAGTTCCAGCTTTCCCTTGTTCGCGTCTTGTATACAAAATGACCTCAAATGTATAATCAGAATGCTGTTTGAGGAGGATGAATATGGACGTGGCACAGAAGGGGCATGACAAGCGAAGTGCTGATCCGGCTGCGCTGGAAATGTTGCGCATTGCTGATCGGGAAGGCTATTCAACGATCTGGGAACGTCACGAAAAGCAGCAACCCCAGTGCGGCTATGGCCAGTTGGGAACTTGCTGTCGTATCTGTTCCATGGGCCCGTGCCGTATCGATCCCTTTGGTGAAGGCCCAACCCGAGGTGTCTGCGGCGCCACGGCCGACACCATTGTCGCCCGTAACCTGGCCCGCATGGCTGCCGTTGGCTCATCTTCCCACTCGGATCATGGCCGTAAGGCAGCACTGCTGCTGAAAGAGGTAGCCGACGGCTCGAACACGGATTACCACATTACCGATCCAGAGAAGTTGCTGGCAGTGGCTATCAAACTCGGCATCCCTACCTCTGGACGATCCCTGCCTGAAATAGCTGGCGATGTTGCAGATACAGCCATTAACTGCTTCGGCCACCAGGGTGAAACACCGATTGTGTTTGCTGAAAAATATATGCCCAAAAAACGTTTCCAGCGGCTCAAGGAGCTTGAAGAGACGTTGTACAAGGCCACCGGTGCCAAGACCGGGTTCCTGCCGCGTGGTATCGACCGGGAGGCGGTAGATATTCTACATCGCACCCATTTTGGCTGTGACCATGACCCGCTCTCACTTGTAGCTCAATCGGTACGCTGCTCCCTCTCTGACGGATGGGGCGGATCGCTGATTGCCACAGAGATGCAGGACATCCTGCTGGGTACGCCGACCATCAAGACCGTTAAGGCTAATCTGGGAGTGCTGGAAGCAGAGAGCGTCAACGTGGTGGTGCATGGTCATGAACCAATCCTGTCGGCCAAAGTGGTGGAAATGGCCCAGTCCGAGGCGTGTCTTAAGGCAGCACAGGCGGTTGGTGCCAAACGGGTCAACGTGGTGGGTCTCTGCTGTACCGGCAACGAAGTATTGCTGCGCCAGGGGGTCGGTATGGCAGGCAACGAATCCCACAGCGAACTGGCCATCATGACCGGTGCCGTAGATGCCATGGTGGTTGACGTACAATGTATCTTTCCGGCATTGGCTGATCTGGCCTCCTGTTTCCATACCAAGTTTATCACCACCAGCGAGCAGGCCAAGATTCCCGGCAGCATGCATATCCAGTTTGAAGAACACCATGCCGATGCCATTGCCACCCGTATTGTTACCACCGCCATTGAGGCTTTCCCCAATCGTAACAAAGGCCGGGTCTACATTCCCCAGCATACTGCAACCGCCATTGTCGGCTTCACGGTTGAAGAGATCCTGAAGGCGCTGGGTGGCACGCCTCAGCCACTGATAGACCTGATCGTCAACGGTACTATCAAAGGCGTTGCCGGTATTGTCGGTTGTAACAACGTCAAGGTACAGCAGGATTTCTTCCATAAGGAACTGACAAAAGAGCTGATCAAGCGGGATATTCTGGTGATTGGTACCGGTTGCTGGGCCATTGCTGCAGCCAAAGACGGCTTGATGGATCTGTCTGCACAGGAGCTGGCCGGTCCAGGATTAAAGGCGGTCTGCAAGCAACTGGGGATTCCGCCGGTGCTGCATATGGGATCGTGCGTTGACTGTTCCCGCATGCTTGTCCTGGCAGGAGCACTTGCCGACCATCTGAATGTGGATGTTTCCGATCTGCCGTTGGTGGGCTCTGCACCGGAGTGGACCACAGAAAAGGCGGTAGCCATCGGCACCTACTTTGTTGGTTCCGGCATTCCGGTCCATCTCTGGCCGGTGCCGCCGATCCTGGGCGGGCCGGAAGTGACAAAAATACTGACCCAGGATGCCAAACAGGTGCTGGGGGGATGGTTCTTTGTTGAAGAAGATCCGGTTGCCGCCGCTGATCAGATGGAGGCGATTATTCAAGAACGGCGCGCTGCCCTGGGCATTTGAGAGGAGATAACCTTATGTGTCAATCGCAATCACCCGGATTCCGCGTGGTTATTACCGGCAAGGGGGGAGTGGGCAAGACCACCCTTACCGCCTGCCTGGCAACGGTGCTGGCCCGAAACGGCATTAACGTCCTGGCGGTGGATGAAGATCCGCAGATGAACCTGCCCAATGCCTTGGGGGTGGGATACGAGGCTGCATCCCGCATCGTCCCCCTTAACCGTCATGCCGACTACATCGAGGAAAAGACCGGTATCCGCCCCGGCAAAAGTGGTTGGGGTGCCCTGTTCAAACTGAACCCCGACGTTGACGACGTGGTGGCGCGTGTCGGTCTGCGGATTGCCGACAACCTGAACCTGCTGGTGATGGGTACAGTCAAACAGGCTGGCGGCGGTTGCCTCTGCGCAGAAAATGTTCTGCTGGATGCCACGATCAGGCATCTGGCCCTGCGGGACAATGAGGCTATCCTGCTGGACACCCAGGCAGGGGTTGAGCATTTTGGCAGGGCGCTTGCCAAAGGTTTTGGTCACTGCCTGGTGGTGGCTGACAGTTCATTCAACGCGCTGGATGTGGCCTGCCATTCGGCAATTCTGGCCCGACAGAGCGGTATTTTGCTGGTGGATCTGGTGGTGAATCGCTCTCTGCCGGGGAATATTGAAAAGCTGGAGCGGTTTCAGCAGGAAAGCGGTCGTAATCTGGCTGAAATCTTTAATGCGGTGCTCGAACTGCCATCAGCGCCGCAAATGCAGACGCTTGATCCCGAGGTAACCAGAATCATGGACGAGCAGGGCGATCCGTATGCCGCTGCGGTGACAGCGCTGGCTTCGCGCCTCAGCTCGCCGCCCTGCACCTGCGCCCATGATCATCATACCCACGGACATGACCACCACCATGCCCACGGGCATCAGCACGCACACTAATCAGGGAGAACCTGCCATGAAACGGATATTCGTGGATTACAAGAAATGTCTGGCCTGCAAGGCCTGTGAGACCGCTTGCGCCATTGAGCACCACCCCGGCCATTCATTGTTGGCAGCCCTGGGAGACCAAAAGACGCAGGTCAATGTGCGGGTACTGGGGATCGAACATGAGGCGTTTCCCCTTTCCTGCCGCCATTGCGAACCTGCCGAATGTCTCAACGCCTGTCCCTCCGGCGCCATCACCTGTGATCCGGAAACCGGCGCTGTACTGCTAAACCCGGCCCTGTGTAAGGCCTGCGCCATGTGCGCTATGGTATGCCCCTTTGATGCCATCTCCTTCAAACATACCCACCGCGCACCTTACGACCGGGATGTGGCCTACAAGTGCGATCTGTGCAACGACCGGATTAAGGAGGGAGGCACACCGGCCTGCGTAGAAGCCTGCCATTCCGGGGCGTTGATATACGCCGAATACGATGCGACACGGACAAACCGGGCAACCAAGAGCTTGCGTACCTATCTGCTGGGCGTTGAAGGGATGCCGCCGCTACTGGAGCTGTTCCGTGAACTGCGCCGCAAGGAATTCGCCCGGCGCTCCGGGGGTGTGTGATGCGGGTGGTAACGGTGGGAACCGGCATGGCTGCTGCCGAATTTGTCCAGCGCCTGCGGCTGGACGGCTTTGATGGCGAGATCGTCATGTGCAGCGACGAAGACTTTGCCCCCTATTCTCCCTGCGTAATCCCTTTTTATCTGGCAGGGGAACCGTTGGAGACCGTCTACTGGAAAGGCAAGGATTTTTATGACCAGTACCGGGTAACGGCCCGCCTGGGAGACTCGGTGGTGGAGGTGGATGCGGAGCGGCGTCTGGTCAGGACCGCTGCCGGACGCAGCGAAACCTATGACCGGCTGTTCTACGCAACCGGTGCCCGGAGTTGGTATCCCCGGCCGGACTGGCTGGAAACAACCGGCGTATTCGGTTTCAAGACCCTGACCGATATGGTGGCCATAGACCGGTATGTCAGGGAACAGGGCATCACCAAAGCAGTGGTTTTCGGGGGCGGCTTCATCGGTGTTGATGCGGCCCTGGCCTTATGGCACCGGGGATTGGAGATAACCCTGGTGCATCGAAACACAAGGCTGCTGTCACAGATGACCGATGAAGACGGCGGCCAGTTTGCCACCCGTAAACTGGCAGAAAAGACCGGTATCAACATCCGCTTGAAAACCACCGTTGAGGAGATTAGCGCCAGCAACGGGCAACTGGCTTCGGTACGATTCTCCGATGGCAGCAGCATGGAAACAGCAATGCTGATTGTGTCCATCGGAGTTTCTCCCAACTCGGAACCGCTACGGGGTGATGACAAGGGGGTGCCGTCTGATCCGCAGATGCTGGCAGATGCCGGTATCTACACAGCAGGCGATGTTGCTGTTACCCGTCATGCCGTCACCGGAGCATCCGGCATCTATGCCACCTATCCCAATGCCATGCAGCAGGCCCGCATTGCAGCCCGGCACCTGCTGCACAATGACGGTGCATTCAGCGGCTCCGTCAACACCAACGTGCTGAAAAAACATATCGATTTCCCGATTGTATCGGCCGGAAGCTTCAGCGGCGAAGCGGTAACCTGGCAGGATGGAGACATCTGGCGCAGGGTCTATCTGCAGGACGGCAAGATCAACGGCTATATCATCATCGGCGACACCCGCATGTCGGGCTACATCTATCAACTGTACCTGTCACGCAAACGTGTTGACCAGACCATTCTGAAAACCTTGTCGGCTCCCCGGCATGACAGTTACTATCGAAGCATGCTGGGCTTAGGTGGTTCGGCAATGGCCATGGCTTGACTTCAGGCTCTTTCATCTTCGTGACGAATATGAAAGCACTTGGATGGCTTCCTCTGACGTCATAAAAGACTGACTTGGGTAATGGTCCGGCCAACCAGGCCCTGTTTGAAGCGAAGTATGCTCGCCTGACCGCTGTGCGCCATGCACTGTGTAATGGGGAAGAGATAGCCGGAAACTTCTGATCCATGGATGTGCACTGAGGCGTGAGCCTTTGCGCACATCCACGGGATTGGGATCGGTTATTTCTACGTTATCAGATTAACCTTGCGTTGAAACCTCTAACCCCTCCCCGCTCCCCTTACATAAGGGGAGAGCTTTACAACCTCCCCCTTATGTAAGGGGGATTGAGGGGGTTAAGGTTTACTGTTTCGAATCTGACAAAGTCGAACTATGCTACGGCTATGATAACGTTTGATGCCTTGATAATGGCAGAAGCGGTGCCGCCCACGTTCAGCCCCAGATTCTTGGCGCTGCCACTGGTAACAACGGCGCTGATGATGGTGCCGTTTGCGTCAATATCAACTTCGGTATTCACCGGGCCTTCAACCAGCTTGCAAATCGTACCGGTAAAGACGTTGCGGGCACTGATCTTGGCGTCCTTCAGGTCTGTTGCGATAATGACCGCGCTTGCTTTTACCAGCGCGCTGGCGGCTTTACCTGCTGCAAGCTCCAGGCTCTTAACGGAATCGTTGGTAATAACTGCCACAAGCTGCGTACCCCCCTGAAGACTCAGGACGACCTCTGAATTTACTGCGCCTTGAATAACGGTTGCCACGGTGCCTTGATAGCTGTTGCGTGCACTGGTTTTCATGCTGTTCCCCTTTTCTGATTTTTGTAGTCGGCTGTCTGCGACTTTTTAAAAAGCTAGAACCTTACACACAAAAAGTCAATAAAATCAAGTTATTAACAAAAACACATAACGAGATTTTTATCGGCCATCCAGTTTTATGCGTAAACATTGCGAGACCGGTTGTTTGGTCCAACCGTTGCATGAAACGGAAGTGCATCTGAAGTCGGCGACCATACCGGCAGCCGGGGGTATCTGCAGAAGGTCCTGCTTATCAACTAAACAGGATCAGAAACCATCTTGCTTTTCAGCTGTCACAAGCGTTATTTAGGTCTATACATAACGTCATTTTGAGTATACCTTTCTCACTATGAACAGCTGGCAGCTGGGAATCTCATCCATGGAGTAGCACCATGAACAGCGCAGGGACAGTAGAACTGAACGGGAATCTCTGGTTTACCAGGGATACCAGTAAATTTCTGGGGAGCGACCGGATCGCCTTGCTGGAAAAGATCGACGAACTTGGTTCCATCACCAGGGCAGCCAAGGCGGTTGGGATCAGTTACAAGACCGCCTGGGAGATTGTAAACCAGATCAACAATTTAGCGCCGGTACCGTTGGTTGATCGCGCCACCGGCGGGAAAGGGGGCGGCGGCGCCAGTTTGACCGTGTCAGGCCGCGAGGTGCTGGAGCAGTTTCGCGTGATACATGAAGAACACGGCAAGTTTTTGAAAAATCTGGATATGCGTCTTGGCGACACCAACAATCTGTATCAATTCTTACGGAGGATCAGCATGAAAGTCAGCGCACGTAATGTTTTTAATGGCACCGTAGCATCCATTTCCAAAGGGGCGGTCAGCGCTGAAGTCAGTCTTGCGCTGAAAGGTGACACGGTTATTACCGCCGTGGTAACCAACGGCGCCATTGACAATCTGGGGCTGAAGGAAGGGATGTCAGCCTATGCGATTGTCAAGGCCAGTTCCGTGGTAATCGGCACAGATCTGGCAGAAGCAAAACTAAGCACCCGTAATCTGCTGACCGGCACCATTGTTAAACTGGTTGAAGGTCCGGTTAACTGTGAGGTCGATCTGGAGCTGCCCGGTGGCAACACCATCAGCGCCGTGATTACCGATGGCAGTGCCAAACGGCTGGGTCTGAAGGTTGGCGGCAGTGCAACGGCACTGTTTAAGGCTTCCAGCGTGATTTTAGGGGTTAGCTGATGTAGCTGCCGGTTTGTAACTGGAGTAATGGATCGAAGGGGCATCAACGGAGCTGTCCCTTTTTTCATCAGTAGCGTTGTATTTTAATCACTATAACGAGTAACGGGGTTGAAGCATGATTAACTGTCTGCCTGATTATGAGATTGAGCGATTTCTGGAAGAGGATATCCCCTATGGCGATCTGACCACCCATCTACTGGGGATCGGTCAGCAGCAGGGAGAGATCCGCTTCAGTACCCGTCACCACACCACGCTCTGCTGCACTGAAGAGGCAGCACGGGTGTTGACAAAATCCGGTTGCAAGATTACGTGGCAAACGGCCAGCGGTACCCGGCTGCCGCCGGGCGAAACCTTTCTGCGTGCCACCGGCCCTGCCCAGGCTCTGCATGCCGGTTGGAAGGTGGCCTTGAACCTGCTGGAGTACGGTTCCGGTATCGCCACCCGCACCGCCGGGATTGTTACGGCGGCACGGGAAGTTAATCCCTGCATTGCCGTACTGACCACCCGCAAATCATTTCCCGGCACCAAGAAACTTTCCATCAAGGCGATCTGCGCCGGTGGTGCCCTGCCGCACCGGTTGGGGCTGTCGGAATCTATCCTGATTTTTAAACAGCACACCACGTTTATGGGCGGGCTGGAGCCGTTTTTGCGGCATGTTGAAACATTGAAGCGCGAGGCGCTGGAGACCAAGATTATTGTTGAGGCTGATTCACCGGCAGAGGCGCTGCTGATCGCCCAAAGCGGTGCTGATGTGGTGCAGGTGGACAAGCTGCCAGCTGATCAGCTTAAGGAGTTGGTGCATGAAGTCAGGCAGATCAACCCGGCGGTCAAGGTCTCCGCTGCCGGTGGGATCAACGAGCAGAACGCGGCTGAATATGCCGCCACCGGCGTTGATATCCTGGTGCTGTCATCGGTTTACTTTGGCAAGCCTGCAGACATCGGGGCAACAATCGTAGCTGCAGGGGACTGAGATGGCTGCAGACAATAAACAAAGCAGCAGTGCTGCCTTTGGCGGCGGCGCGGTGATCGGGACACTGGGGGGCCTGATCGGTCTGGGCGGGGCAGAGTTCAGATTGCCACTCTTGATCAGCGGCTTCAGATTCAATGCCCTTGATGCGGTTATTCTGAACAAGGCCATGAGTCTGGTGGTGGTGGCAACGGCGCTACCTTTCAGGAGTGGTACCATTCCGTTCAGCTCGGTAATGGGCAGATGGCCGGTCATTGTCAACCTGCTGGCAGGCAGTCTGCTGGGTGCCTGGGGCGGTGCCGGGCTGGCCGTAAAGATGAAATCGGACACGTTGCATCGCACCATTGCGGTACTGATGCTGGTAATTGCTCTGATCTTGCTGTTTGGACATGGTTCAACAACAGGGGGTACAGCATTGCTGAGTGGAAATCTACTGCTGGGTGCTGGTGTGTTGGCAGGATTGTGCATCGGTGTAGTTGCTTCACTGTTGGGGGTGGCAGGCGGAGAACTGCTGATTCCCACCCTGGTACTGTTGTTCGGCATTGATATCAAGCTTGCAGGAAGCCTGTCGCTGGGAATCAGCCTGCCCACCATGCTGACCGCCTTTGCCCGCTACAGTAGAGACAAGAGCTTTGTGGTGCTGGGGCAGCATCGCCGTTTTGTGGTGATCATGGCAGCCGGGTCGCTGGTGGGCAGCTTTCTTGGCGGTCGCTTGCTGGGGCTGGTGCCGGATGCAGTCCTGTTACCTTTGTTGTCGTTGCTGTTACTGCTGTCGTCGATCAAGGTCTGGCGGCATACCTGAACTAAAGGAGAACGGATGAACGTCTCACGCACAATTCTCTTTGTTATTATGCTGCTGTTGGTGGCGGTTCCCGGTCTGGCCGCTGATCTGCACCTGGCCGTGGCAGCCAACTTTACGGCGCCAATGGAGCAGCTGAAGCCGCTTTTTGAAAAGGCCAGCGGCCACAAGCTGATTATTTCCTACGGCACTGTGGGTAAGTTCTACGCCCAGATCAAGAACGGCGCACCGTTTGAACTGTTGATCTCTGCTGATGACGAAACTCCGATCCGCCTCGAAAAAGATGGGCTCGCCCTGCCTGAAACCCGCTTTACCTATGCCATCGGCAAATTGATGCTCTGGAGCACCAAGCCAGGGCTGGTTGATGCAAAGGGAGAGGTGTTGAAGCAGGCTGATTTTAAACGGCTGGCCATTGCCAACCCCAAACTGGCGGTTTACGGCGCTGCCGGGGTTGAGGTAATGAAGAAGCTGGGGGTCTATGAACAGTTGCAGCCCAAGTTGGTGTTTGGTGAGAACATTACCCAAACCTATCAGTTTATTGCCACCGCTAATGCTGATCTGGGGTTTGTGGCCCTGTCACAGATCTACAAGAACGGCAGCTACGCAGCCGGTTCCCACTGGCAGGTGCCGTCCAACCTCTACCCCCGGATCAGGCAGGATGCCGTATTACTGACCAAAGGTCGGGATAACCCGGCAGGCAAGGCGCTGCTTGCATTTTTAAAGACCCAGGAAACAAAGAAGATTATCCGTTCTTATGGCTATGACAACTAATTCCGCTTTCATCCTTGAACTGGAATCGGAATACACCCAAAAGGAGCTAACATAATGAAACTGTTTAAACTGCTGATTGCTGCATCCTCCCTGTTAATGCTGTCATCCCTGGCCCAGGCTGCTGAAGTAAACGTGGCGGTTGCCGCCAACTTTACCGCACCGATGAAACAGATCGCCGCAGATTTTGAAAAGTCCACCGGCCACAAGGTGGTGCTTTCATTCGGCGCATCAGGCAAATTTTACGCACAGATCAAGAACGGCGCACCGTTTCAGCTGATGCTGTCTGCTGATGATGAGAAACCGATTCAGCTGGAAAAAGACGGCCTTGCTGTTCCCGGCAGCCGCTTTACCTACGCCATCGGCACCCTGGTGCTCTGGTCTGCCAAGCCCGGCCTGGTTGATCCCAAGGGAGATATCCTGGCCAAAGGGACATTTAACAAGATCGCCATTGCCAATCCGCAGCTGGCTCCCTACGGCGTTGCAGCCATGGAGGTACTGGCCAAGCGCGGCCTGACAGCCACAATCAAGCCCAAGATCGTACAGGGGGAGAACATCTCCCAGACCTATCAGTTTGCCGGTACCGGTAATGCTGATCTTGGCTTTGTTGCCCTGTCGCAGGTCATGAAGGGTGGTAAGGTCACCAGCGGTTCTGCCTGGATTGTACCGGGTAACCTGCATACTCCGATCCGTCAGGATGCCGTGCTGCTGATGAAAGGCAAAGGTAATCCGGCTGCCGAGGGGTTGGCAAATTATCTGAAAACCGATAAGGTCAAGGCATTCATCCGTACCTACGGGTATGAAATCTAGGAGTAACGATGCTGCTTGATCCGGCAGATTTGCAAGCCATCTGGCTGACCGTACGGCTGGCCGCCATTGTTACCGTGATCCTGCTGCTGGTGGGAACTCCGGTGGCATGGTGGCTGGCCCGTACCCGTTCCTGGGCCAAGGGACCGTTGGGGGCGATGGTGGCGCTGCCGCTGGTGCTGCCCCCTTCTGTGCTGGGGTTTTATCTGTTGTTGGCCATGGGTCCCAACGGGCCCCTTGGCTGGTTAACCACAAAACTGGGTGTTGGTCCGCTCCCGTTCACCTTCTGGGGGCTGGTGCTGGCCTCGGTCTTCTACTCACTGCCGTTTATGGTGCAGCCGCTGCAGAACTCCTTTGAAGCGATCGGCGAACGACCGCTGCAGGTGGCAGCCACCCTGGGCGCATCGCCACTGAACGCCTTTTTCACCGTTGCGCTGCCGCTGGCAAAGCCCGGCTTTCTGACCGCCTCAATCATGACCTTTGCCCACACCGTGGGGGAGTTTGGCGTGGTGCTGATGATCGGCGGCAACATCCCCGGCGTGACCAGGGTTGCCTCGGTGCAGATCTACGATCATGTTGAGGCGTTGGAATATGGACAGGCCCATCGGTTGGCAGCCGTTATGCTGATCTTCTCGTTTCTGGTGCTGCTGGGGATGTATGCCTGGAAGCCACGGCCACAAAAGGGGTAAGACAGTATGGAGTTGCAACTGCAGCTACGCAAACAACAGGGTGATTTTTCCCTGGAGCTTGATCTGAAGGTCAGCGGTGAACGGATCGGTATCTTTGGCCCTTCCGGCAGCGGCAAATCAACCCTGGTCAATCTGCTGGCAGGCCTGACCAGGCCGGATTCGGGGCAGATCCTGCTTGATGATCAACCGCTCTTTGACAGCAGCAACAGGGTCAACCTGCCACCCCATCGTCGCCGGATCGCCATGGTATTTCAGCAGCATGGCCTGTTTCCCCACCTGACGGTCCGCAAGAACCTGCTCTACGGCCATCAGCGCTGTCCTGCTGACGAGCAGAGGATTGAGTTGGATGAGGTAGCTGAAGTGTTGGAAATCGGTGATCTGATGGAGCAGAAACCGGAGACCCTGTCCGGTGGCCAGAGCCAGCGGGTGGCCCTGGGGCGGGCGATCCTCGCTTCGCCACGGCTGCTGCTGATGGATGAGCCACTTTCTGCCCTGGATGATGACCTGCGCTACCGGATTATCCCCTACCTGAATCTGGTGTCGGAACGGTTCAGGATTCCGTTTGTCTTCATCTCCCACTCTCTGGTGGAGATGCGGCTGATGGCCGATCAGGTGGCGGTGCTGGAAAAGGGAAGGCTGACCGGTGTGGTTTCACCGGAGGAGTTGGCCCGGCAGCGGATGGGGCTCAGTCCGGCGGGCTACACTAACCTGTTGGAGCTGGGAGCCCCAGTGGAACGTCAAGGACTGCTGGCCTATCCATGGGCCGGGGTGGAACTGCTACTGTCCGGCGCTAAACAGCCAGAGGCCGGTATGTTTGAACTCTCTTCCAAAGAGATCATCCTCTGCAAGCGTCACCCCGACGCCATCAGTGCCCGCAACCTGCTGCCCTGCACGGTCCGCTCGCTTTTTGAGGCCGGCAGCAAGATCGGCGTTGAGCTGGATTGCAAGGGTGGTACACTGGTGGCCGAGGTGGTACCTGATGCGGTGCGGGAACTGGAGGTCACCACCGGCAGTCTGATCTGGGCTGCCATCAAGGCGTCGGCCTTCAGGAAGCTGTAAAAATGCTTGACCCGTCTACCGGTTCATAGTTTAGCGTTATCCTTGTCATGGCCGTGACAGACCAATTAACGACCACAAAGGAGAACGACAATGCAGACAAAGGTAACGGTAGAAGAGTGGGTTGCACGTTTCAAGGCAATCGGCCTGGATGAGGCAGCCATGCAACAATGGCATCGCCTGTTTGAACAGGAGAATCCCGCCGGTCACCAGAGCTTTCTGGAGTGGCTGGGATTACCATCAGAGCGGATCACGGAGATTCGCGCCAAAAGCGCATGATCAAAAACCACCCTGCGGCCCCGGTTCTTCCGGGGCCGTACCTTTTGGAGCCCACATGTACCGGATTACCCAACTTGCCCGACAGTTCGGGCTCTCCCGCAGCACCCTGCTCTACTACGACCGGATCGGGCTGCTTTCCCCTTCTGGCCGCAGCGAAGCGGCGTATCGCCTGTATTCAAATACCGACAAGGAGCGGCTTGCGCTGATCTGTAACTATCGTCAGGCAGGTTTGAGGATTGAGGAGATCCGCTGTCTGATGGCAACCGTTGCAGAGGGCAGCGAAGCGGTCATCCGGCAGCGGCTGCAGGCTATCGGTGGTGAAATCAGGCAGCTGCAGGCCCAGCAACGGCTGTTGGCCGGGATGCTGACACTGCCAAGTGGAGGAGAGCTGTCGCAGGCGGTGGACAAACAGACCTGGATTGAGATGCTGCGGGCCGCAGGTATGGATGACCAGGCTATGCTGCAATGGCACAGTGAGTTTGAGCGCCGTGCCCCCCAGGCTCATCAAGCCTTTCTGCTATCTCTGGGGATTAGCGAGCAGGAGGCGGACCAAATCAGAAAAGCAGCCGCTTCAGATAATTGAGGCAGCAAGGTAATACAGCTCCTTAGTGATGGGGCAATTGCAAATGCGATATGGTCTGTTAAACTGTAACCTGTAGATTTAATCAAAGGAGATACAAACCATGAAAAAGCTGCTGCAGATTGTTATGATGCTGTCCTGTTGTCTGCTGATGATCACAACTGTTGTCGTTGCTGAAGAGGGTGGTTGCA
>Ga0209373_10001723_pt1 | contig 24423 bp, 18 predicted proteins | sample Higcelweek5metaG_FD_187173 | JGI IMG/M metagenome (GOLD analysis project Ga0209373, IMG submission 187173) | Freshwater pond sediment microbial communities from the University of Edinburgh, under environmental carbon perturbations - High... | ecosystem: Environmental > Aquatic > Freshwater >... | reverse complement strand
TTAAAATTAATATCAGTAACTGACGAAAACGCAATGGGAAGCTATTTACACGGAGATGATGTAACAAACAATCCATACATACTATATTGGAATAACGATACAGCAACAACGAATTTTACAACAAACGGATCAATAGCAACATTAGTATTTGAGATATTGTCCGGAGAAGTAGGACAGGATTACGGAGTTACAGTATCATATCAATCAGATAACTATGATATATTTGATGTTGATTTAAATCCTGTAACATTTGCAATAACGGCAGGTTCGGTTAACATAACAGCGTCACCAACCGCGACGCCAACTGCTACACCAACTGCAACACCAGTGCCTTCTCCGTCGATTATTGTATCAAATACAAGCGGCGCAGTTGGTCAGCAAGTTACTGTAACAGTTGATTTAGCAAACAACCCAGGCGTTGCAGTCATGAGATTGTATCTGGAATATTCAGCTAACTTAAAATTAATATCTGTTACAGATGCAAACCTTATGGGAAGCTATTTACACGGAGATAGCTTAGCAGCAAATCCATACATACTATATTGGAATAACGATACGGCAACAACGAATTTTACGACAAACGGAACAATAGCTACATTAGTATTTGAAATAATGTCTGGGGATGTAGGAACCGATTATCCTATAAATATATCATATGATATTGATAATTATGATATATTTGATGTTAATTTAGGTAAAGTTAACTTTGGATTAGAACAAGGAAATGTAACATGTACACTTGCATAATTTTAATAAGAGGTGTAAACTCAAAACCGACTACATTACATAAGTAACATTATGAGCCAATGGTGATTTCACTGTTGGCTCATTGTTTATACAATAAATATTATTGAAGCGGAGTAAATAGAAAATGATAAGAATATCTCAAATAAAAATGCAACTTGAATCTACAAACAAACAGATTGAAGAAGAAATTTTAAAGAAATTAGAAATAAAGGAAAATCCTAAAAATCCTATAGTCAAATTTGAAATATATAAACGATCTATAGACGCAAGAAAATCTGGAGAAGCGCCATTTTACGTATACTCTGTTAATGTTTATTTTAGCGACGAGAAATCAATTTGGGATAATATTGAAAATAAAGAAAATATAGAATTTATAACAGAACCACAAGTTTATAAACTCATTCCCAAAAACCAGTCAAAAAATTTAAAACAACCTGTAATAATAGGCTTTGGACCAGCCGGAATGTTTTGCTCGCTCCTTTTAGCTCGTGCAGGATGCAATCCGATTATCATTGAAAGAGGAAAAATTGTATCTGAAAGAGTTAACGACGTTAATGAATTTTGGAAAAATGGCAAATTAAATCTTAATTCAAATGTTTTATTTGGAGAAGGAGGGGCAGGCACTTTTTCTGATGGTAAGCTTAGTACTCTTGTTAAAGACAAGGAACAAAGAGGACGTTTCGTACTTAGTGAGTTTGTGTTGGCTGGAGCACCCGAAGAAATTATGTTTATTAATAAACCTCATATCGGAACCGATAAATTACGTGGTATCGTACAAAATATTAGAGAAGAAATAATCCGTTTAGGTGGGAAATTTTACTTTGAAAGTACGGTTACCGATATTAGAATAGAGAATGAAAAGATTGTCGGATTAACAATAAATAACGGAGAATCTGAAATAAAAACAGATAATGTTTTCCTTGCAATAGGGCATAGTGCAAGAGATACTTTCAAAATGCTTACGGAACACGGAGTTCCGATGGAACAAAAAGCTTTTGCAATGGGACTTAGAATTGAACATTTACAAAAAACAATAAACAAATCGCAATATGGGGATATAAGCAGTGAGATATTAGGTGCTGCGGATTACAAAATGGCATATCATACGAAATCGGGACGTGGAGTATATACGTTTTGCATGTGTCCGGGAGGAAGCGTTATCGGAGCAACTTCGGAGCAAGAATGTTTAGCGATAAATGGAATGAGTAATTATGCAAGAGATGGCAAAAATGCAAACTCAGCATTACTTGTAAATGTAATGCCAGAAGATTTTGGCTCGAAAGACGTATTAGCTGGAGTTGAAATGCAAAGGGATTTGGAACATAAAGCATTCTTACTAGGAGGATCAGATTGGAGAGCACCTGTACAGAGAGTGGAAAGTTATCTTCGCAAAATGCCTAGACATTTGGGACTATCTATACCAAAATATGCAAAAATAAACGAAGATGTTATACCTTCATATGCAGGAGGAACAAAATATGCTATATTAAACGAAATTCTACCTCCGTTTATTTCAGAAACAATAGGAGAAGGAATAATTGCGTTCGATCGTAAAATGAAAGGCTTTGCATCCCCAGAAGCAATACTGACTGGAGTAGAGACAAGAAGCTCTTCACCAGTCAGAATATTACGAAATGAAAATATGATGAGCAAAATTCAGGGACTGTGGCCAGTCGGTGAAGGTGCCGGTTACGCAGGCGGAATCATGTCAGCCGCAATGGATGGAATGAAAGCTGCGGAGAAATACATAGAACTAATCAATCAATAATTTTCGTTTTTTATAAAGAAATATGATTGAGGGTGAGCACAAACAGGGCACATAAGAGGAGCTTTTGGACCAATCACGATATGTCCGCAATTACCACATTCCCATATAACGTCACCGTCTTTTGAAAATACAAATTCTTTAGTAACATTATCTAAAAGCTTACGATATCTTTCTTCGTGAGCTTTTTCGATTTTTGCAACATTCTCAAAAAGAAAAGCAATTTTGTTAAAACCTTCTTCTTTTGCTTCTTTTGCAAATGTAGGATACATATCTGTCCACTCACAATTTTCTCCATTTGCTGCTTCTTCTAAATTTGTGGCTGTATCAGAAAGCTCGCCACCATTTAATAATTTATACCAAAGTTTTGCATGTTCTTTCTCATTATCAGCAGTTGCAAGAAAAATATTTGAGATTTGTTCGAAACCATCTTTCTTTGCTTTTGCTGCAAAATAAGTATATTTGTTTCTTGCTTGTGATTCACCTGCAAAAGCAGCTTTCAAATTAGATTCAGTCTTTGACCCTTTAAATTCCATAACGTTCACGATCCTCTCAGATATATATAATTTTTTTATTTAATTAATAATTTTGCATCATATTCGGGGATTGCACCTTTTTGTGAAGCCACATAATCACCCATGATATTACCTATTCGGGAAGCTTCAAAAATATCTGCACCATTTAAATATGAAAAGATAAAACCTGCACTGAAAGCATCTCCTGCGCCAACGGTATCAACAGCAGGTGAAAAACAGAAATTCAAAGATTTTGAAACAACATTTCCTGATTTATTTGAATAAACGGTACATCCATCAGGTCCTTTAGTAATAAGAATTGTATGAAGATTTTTGTATGCATTATAAAGAGCTGATATCGCAGCTTCTTCATCTAAATCTCCGAAAAACATATTACTTATAAGAACTAATTCACCGTCGTTAATCTTAAGAATTGTTGCCATGCTCAGTGAATAATCGATTATTTCTTTAGTAAAAAAAGGTTTGCGGATATTAATATCACAAAATATTTCATTAAACTTACAATTATCCAATATAAAATGAAGTGATTTCTCACTTATCGCACCTTTTTGAGACACGGTACCAAAGTAAAATAAATCGAACTTTTTCGCGTTTATTGCGTTACATGTTTCAGGCGATGCTTCGATGAAATCATACGCTGTGTTTTTTGTTAAAGTAAAAGTCGGAACAGCATTATCATCAAGTTGTACGCATGCTGTACCAGTTTGATGTTGTGTATCAATTTGAACAAATTCAGTATTTACCTGATGACGTTTAACTTCATTTAAGGCTTTTTTGCCTAAATCGTCATCACCAACTCTGGTGTACATGTATGAATCAACACCAAGCTTTTTGTTATGTGCAGCAACGTTATATGGCGCACCGCCGATATACTCTTTCCCGTCAATAATATCCCACAATAATTCTCCGAAACATAAAACAGACATATTATGTATACCTCCTTATAATTATAAAGCCAACTTTCCAACATTAATGTTATCAATAACATAATCGCCTGAAGCTGATATACTCAAATCACACATGTTATAATCGGCAATGCGTTCACGAACTAAAGTGAATTCGCCATCATGTGCATAAATTTCGATGCTGTTTTTCTCAGGAATCAAACGAAGATTAAATGTTTTTCCATCAGAAGATAAAGGACATGAACAGTCATCAAAAGTCAATTTATTATTAGCCATATCACAAACGACGTCCATACCGAATACAGAAACAGTAACAACCGACTTACCATCAAAAATTCCCTCGATGATTATATCAAAACAAGCATAATCAAGATGAGTGATAAGTTTTTTGTCGCTTGATATATTAATATCAGATGCACAGTAGAAATCTTCACGTATGGAAGCAATTTCTTTAATAGGATTAATTAAAACGATATATTCGCCGTTTCGTTTAACCATTGTCATTTCGCAAGGAGTTCCCATTGAACAGTTAAAATTAGCATTCGGAGCGGACGCAGTGTTCCATGCGAAACGAATAACTCTTCCGTCCGGAATATTTGAATATGACTGAGCTGCATAACAGTTATGACCATAATGAGTAGGTTTATTCCATTGTTTAATATCAAATATACCGTCATTGAAAACACCGACAACATATCGTCCTGCAGCACCAATATAAACCCATTTCCTAGGTTCGTCCGGGCTTTCTCCTTCAACAGGAAGAGGAAAGAAATCAGGGCATTCCGTATCATCGATATTAAATCTTTGAAGCATATCCCAATTTAAAAGATTTTCTGATGTCATAATGCAATATTCATTACCATCAAGATATAAAGCCATTACATATTTGCCTAATTCATCGCAATAAATAACTTTCGGATCTCTGTTTGCCGCAAGAATATTCGGGATAATAGGAGCACCATCGTTATATTTAACCAAAGTTTCACCATTATCGGTGGAGTAAGCTAAACATTGCCCCGGAGCTTTAAGCGTAGCAAGCTTATTATTCCAAGGTGCACATGTATAATAAACCAACATAACATCATTAGCATTCTTCTTAAACCCAGCAATATTATCCTTATCGATAATCGCACAACCCGAATACTCTGTGCCGTATTTATCTGGATAAAGCGCGCATGGCTTATGCTCCCAATGAAACAAATCTTTACTTACAGCATGTCCCCAATGCATATTTCCCCAGTTAGTGCCACCTGGATTATGCTGGTAAAATAAATGATACTCGCCATTAGTATATACCAAACCGTTAGGGTCGTTAATCCATCCTCTTTGCGCTGTAAAATGAACAAAAGGTCTATATTTTTCTTGTTCTTTATCTCCAGCAGGAATGGAATCTGTTTGTTTAAGAGTAATTTTTTTGCAATCCGGAAGAGAAAGTTGTTCGCAAACAACCAAAAGATTCTGACCTATAAAAGGAGTCATTTCTAAATATGCTTCATAATCGGGTGAAATAAAATCCAAACGGACATCGACATCAAAAACTAAATTATTTCCATCGTAAAATTCCAACTTTTTCATTACCGTGCGATTGTTTATAGGCAACACAAGGTATTTTTTCTCAATAATCATTTAAAACTTCCTCCTAAAAATATATGCTTTGGATAACTCGTATACTTTAATATTATACAGTAAGTGCGTTTTTATGCAAGAGCAAAAGTTACAAATTTAACGTATTAGGGATGGCTTTTATAACCTTATTTACGTATAAATCACAATCAGGAGAAGTCAAATCAGAAACCGCTGCCTGTGCTTCTTTCAGTATAGCAGTATCCTCATAAAGATTAGCGATTTTGAATTGCGGTAGACCATGCTGAACAGTACCAAAAAAATCTCCAGGACCTCGAAGTTCCAGATCTTTTTCGGAAATCAAAAAACCATCGTTTGAGGATTTCATAATATTCATGCGCTGTTTAACCAACTCGTTATTTCCATGAGAAAATAAAACACAATATGATTGAAGTGAAGAACGTCCCACACGACCTCTAAGTTGATGAAGCCCCGCCAAACCAAAACGTTCAGCATTTTCAATTATCATTAAGCAAGCATTTGGAACATCAACGCCAACCTCAATAACGGTAGTTGAAAACAGAACTTTAATTTCCCCATCAGAAAAACGATGCATAATAGAATCTTTATCTTTTGAAGACATTTTTCCATGAATAAGTGCAACGGTAACATCTTTAAAAACTGTTTCGGATAATGACTTATAATTTTGTTCGGCTGACAATAAATCCAGCGATTCATTATCTTCAATTAGAGGGTGTACTATATAAACCTGACGACCTTCATTAATCAATTTAACCGCCCAATCATATATACGCTTTCTCATGTTCTCCTCTACAACAAAAGTTTGAATAGGTAAACGTCCCTTTGGTAGTATGTCGATAATCGAAATATCAAGATCGTTATAAAGTACAAGAGCTAAAGTCCGTGGAATAGGGGTCGCAGTCATAACTAAAATATCACAATTAGCACCTTGCGATGAAAGTTTCTCGCGCTGACGAACGCCAAATCGATGTTGCTCGTCTGTAATAACAATACCTGGATTCTTATAAACAACATTATGAGATATAAGAGCGTGAGTTCCAATAACACACGCTACAACCCCGGATTCAATATCAATAAGTAGTTTTCTTTTTTTGGAAGCAGAGCAAGAACCTGTAAGAAGAGCAACATTAATATTAAAAGGTTCAAAAAATCGGGAGATGTTGTTAAAATGTTGCTCGGCCAAAATTTCGGTCGGCGCCATAAATATTGCTTGATATCCGCCTCGGATTGCTTTAAGCATAGCTAAAACGGCAATAATTGTTTTGCCCGAACCAACATCACCTAAAACTAGTCTGTTCATAACGCGCGATGATTCCATATCTAAATTAATTTCTTCCCAAACTTTTTTTTGAGCCGACGAAAGCTCAAAAGGAAGTTGTGATATTAAAATATCAACATCATCGCATGGTGGAAAAGAAATTCCTTTTGAGTTCTTTGTATATTCGTCTCTAATGTGAGAAAGCATAACCTGAATGGATAAAAACTCTTCAAAAACTAAACGTCTTCTTGCAACCAAAGTTTTTTCAAAAGATTCCGGAAAATGTATATTTTTAATTGCATATTCTCTCGAACATAACGCATATTTTGAAACAATAGAAGAGGGAAGATTTTCGGTAAAATTATCCATACAAACCAACGAATTTTTAATTAAAGATCGAAGCATACCGTGAGTTATACCTTTAGTAAGAGGATAAACCGGAAGAAGTCTTTCAAAATCAAGACGTTTATCAAAAGAAACAAAAGAAGGAGAAATCATATTAAAAGATTTAGCTCCACGGGAAATTTTACCATAAAAGCAATATTTGGTATTTTTTTTGAGATTCGCGGCAACATATTTTTGGTTATAAAAAATCAAATCAAGTTTACCCGTTTCGTCTGCCACTTTAACTGTGGTAACCGAAAGATTACTGCGAATTAATCTGAAAGAAGGTGAAGAAACAACAACAGCCCGAATCGTAACTTCATCCTCTGGTATTAAATCAATTATATTTTTGACCACAAAGCGGTTTTCATATCTTCTCGGGTATAATTCTATTAAATTTCCGACTGTATAAATTCCAAGTGAATTAAGTGCCGCAGCCCTAACCGTGCTGACACCTTTAAGTAGAGTAATATCGGAATCTTCATTTATTACAACCGGTTTATTCGGCACGAATATACCTCCATAAAAACGTTTATCTAACTCAATGTAAAATGTTCAATATTTTCATATATATAGCGGCACTGTTGTTTTGCCAGTTTTTGCATATTTCAATTGCATCAGCTTTATCCGAAGCCGGTAATTTCAAATCAATAAGATATGTTCCTTTATCACGAACAAAACAACGTACATAGTAATTGTTTTCAGTATCTACAAAATATAAAGCATTAACTTCAAGCTGTTTTTTGATTTTCGAACGTTCACTAGATATATGCTGCGAATATTGAGACTCTAAACATTTAGGAATCAAATGACTAAACTGACTAAGCGTTTCACGCCCTTTATCAGTAATTGTATACATAGGAATTCCGTCGTTATCTGGAGTTGCCTCAACATTTTCTTTCTCGATAAGTTCGTTTAATGCAAGCTGAATGCTAAAATAATTCATATATCCAGGTTCAAGCATTAAATCGGTTATATAAAGCCCTGTAATAGGCATATTTAGTTCATTGAGAGCAAAAAGTAGTAATAATTTATCTTCTGTAAATTGTTCGTTTTCATTAAACATAAAGCTCACTCCTATATTAATAAGCGATAAGACCCATAAAAGCAAGTTCGCGTTGAGTCGTATCACATCTACTGTATTGTACGACCACAGGAACGGATGATTTAACCAGCATAGCATAAGGAACACCACGTGGAATCGTTTTGCCATCATTACTTACTAAACGATCCATTCTTATATGATGAGTTCTCCTAGCTGGACATTTTGCGGTATAACCTGTCATCGGTTCGGCATTTTCAAAATAGAGCGTAAAATCTATATCCGCATCAACATCTCCCGTGTTAAGAACACAAACAGCTTCATGACTAACATAAATGCCGTTATCTGTTTCAGGGTAAAATGCGTCAGGTATTAGCCATTCATTCTTTCCTAATGGGGTATTCTCCAAAGAAATCAACTCTTTCTGTACATTAATTTATGACTATATATTAATCTAACATAACTCTTTACTTTTTGCAAAGATTATTGTAAAATTGACCACATGGTTTTATTGGATAATAAAACAATTTGAAAGGTGGATTTAGCTACATGTACGATGTTAATAAGGGATTAGAAATAGCTAAGGAATTTTACGCACAATATGGTGTGGATGTTGAAAAAGCAATAAAGATAGCGAACGAAACACCGATTTCGCTTCATTGCTGGCAAGGTGATGACGTTGCGGGAACAGAAGCAAAAGCTTCCGATTTATCCGGCGGCATTCAAGTTACCGGAAATTATCCAGGAAGAGCAAGAAATGCAGAAGAACTTAGAGCAGATATCGAAGAAGTTATGAAGTTTGTTCCAGGTGCTCTTAAATTAAATTTACATGCTAATTATCAGGAAGCTGATAAATTTGTTGATAGAAACGAAATTGAACCTAAACATTTTGAAAAATGGGCGGATTGGGCAGTATCGAAGAAAATCGGTCTTGATTTTAACCCAACATATTTTTCTCATCCGTTAAGTGGCAATGGTACTTTATCGGCAGCTGATGAAAAAGTACGCGCTTTTTGGATTGAACATGGAATTAAATGCCGTTTAATAGGTGAATATTTTTACAAAAGAACAGGTAAAGTTTGTGTAATTAACCACTGGACTCCAGACGGAGATAAAGAAGTTCCTGTAGATACATTGTCACCTAGACTAAGATTAAAGGATAGCTATGACAAAATTTTTGAAGCAACAAAAGATGTTGTCGGAGTTGATGATGGAATAGAATCAAAAGTATTCGGAATTGGTGCTGAGAGCTTTACTGCTGGATCACATGAATTCTGTATGGCATATGTTATGAACGCAAAGAAAGATCATATTTGCCTTACACTAGATACTGGTCATTATCATCCTACAGAAGTTGTATCAGCTAAACTTGCATCAATTTATGCATTTAGCAATAAAGTACTTCTTCATGTATCAAGACCAGTTCGTTGGGATTCAGATCATGTTGTAAGTTTTGATGATGAAACACGTGCAATAATGGAAGAACTTGTCCGTATTAACAAATTACAAAATACATACATTGCTACTGATTTCTTTGATGCATCAATAAATCGTATATGCGCATGGGTTATTGGTCTTAGAAATGTCAGAAAGGCTTTATTAGCAGCTCTACTTCAACCTACAGAAATGATGAAAGAAATAGAAGCTTCTGGTGATAATTCATCAAGACTTGCTTATAAAGAAGAATTTAAAGCGGCTCCGTTTGCTTTAGTTTGGGATTATTATTGTCAGCAACAAAAAACTGAAACAGGTTTAGAATGGCTGTCAAAAGTAAAGGATTACGAAAAAAACATATTAAGCAAAAGATAAGGATTAGTAACTATGAATAGTTTTAGATTGGGTGGATTGTTTTTTGAAAACCTAAACGAGAATATGGTTATTACAAATTATTTTGGGCTTCCCGGAATCGGAGGCATGCTGAAGTACATAGATAAACAGGGGGTTTTTGACCCTGTTTTTACTTTACTCAAAAATAATGATAATTCCGTTATAGGTCAGTGGAAGAACGATAATATAATTGTAAATGTTACATATACATATAAAGATGACGTATGGAGTCGCCTAGATACCGTAACAAATATATCGGGCAAAAAATATTCCTTCAAAAGTTGTCTAAGTCGTTTTTGCCTCTCCGGAAATAAATATGAAGTTTATGCGCAGGATGGTAGTTGGTGTATAGAAAACCAGGGATCATGGCATAATTTGGGAGCAGGTTCATTCAGAGTTACTAATACAGGACTGAAAACATGTGACGGAGCAATGCCTTTTGCAGCAATAAAAGATACGAACAACGGATATGGATTTGCTATAAATGTATTACCTATGGGAACTTGGGAGATTAATTTCAAAAGAGTTTTTGATGGAGAATTAGGAAATACCATAATAGATGCAGGTCAAAGTGATGAATACCTTGATTTTGAAATTTTACCTGGAGAAACGGTAACATTACCTGAAATTTTATTTTATTCGTTTGACTCTGAAGATAAAGGATTAGGAAGCGATAAACTACATAAGTATTTATTGAAAAACGCAATGAAAATCAAAACACCTCCTGTTATTTACAACACTTGGTTTAATAATTTTGACTATGTAAATTTAGATAATTATTACAATCAAGTTGAAGTGGCAAAAGAAATCGGAATCGAATTATTTGTTATGGATGCAGGATGGTTCGGAAATGGATTACCTTGGGCGTTGTGTGTCGGAGATTGGGAAGAACGAAAAGAGGGCGCCTTCGATGGTAAGATGTTTGACTTTTCGCAGTTCGTTCATTCAAAAGGTTTGAAATTCGGTCTTTGGATGGAACCTGAACGATGCGTTTCTAATACAAAAATATTTAATGAACACCCGGAATATTTTATTAAAGCTAATGATGATATGTATGTTACTGATATGGCGAATATCGTTGCAAGAAAACATTATTTTGACAAAACGTGTGAGCTAATCGAAACATATAATTTAGATATGATGAAACTTGATTTTAATACAAACGTCAAATATGACGAAAGAGGCACGGCATTTTACCGTTATTATCAAGGTTTATATGGAATGATGGATGAACTCAGAGAAAAATATCCTAATGTATATTTTGAAGCATGTGCCAGCGGAGGACATCGCAGCGAAATAAGTACAATATCGCATTACGATAGTCATTTCATTTCGGATACTGTAAATCCTATAGAATTGCTACGGATACAACAGGGTGCAATGTTAAGACTTGCTCCGGTAAACGTTTCAAAGTGGTTTTGCGGTGCTGTTGTTAATGATGTTTCGCGTTATTATCATATAAGAGATGGAAGACGCGACGAACGTTTTGTTGCTTGTGCGGATGCCGTATGGGGAAGAATTGTTCAGGTAAACTTTGAATTCATGGAAGTTCTATATATGATTGGCGGGCTTGGTTTTACCGGTGACATTGCAAAATTCCCGGAAAGCTACAAAGAGCGAATGAAAAATATGATTGATCATTATAAACAAGAACGTGATTTTCTTTGTAATGCAAAATGTTATTCACTACGAAATCCGTCTGGTAAATTTGATATTGAGAGCGATGCTGTTTTTCAATTAAAAGATATTAGAGATGGGTCGGATAGAAGTTTGGTTTACGTTTTCAAAACTAATAGTCCGGAGAGAGTTATTAGATTTAAGCCGGAGGGAATTAATCCGGATGATATGTATGAAATAACTGGTACGGATCAAGATAAATTTATTATGTCAGGTAAAGATTTAACATTTTACGGATTATCGGTAACAATATGGGATTTATACGCAGCAAAAATTATTGAAATTAGAAAAATTTGATTACCCCCTTATTAAAGAAAGGTGAGTGCAATATGTTTCGTTCTTATAAAAGAGTTATATCGGCAATTCTTATGTTGGCTGCAATAATTACTATGGGTTTTGTTATGAAAGATATTAATGAGAATATCGTTTATTCCGAATATAACGGAACTTATGGAGGGACTGACGAATTAGGACGTGTTTTATCTCTTTCGGGTGATGCTCCAGCATACAGAGAAGGTAGATATGTCGGTCTGTTTTACTTCTTGTGGCAGGGACAACACGGCGTTGGCGGACCATATGATAATTATAAAATAGTTTCAGAAAATCCCGATGCAATTAAGACTGAAAAAGCATGGATTGATGCTGGCGGTGGTCCTGTTACAGCTCATCATTTCTGGGCTGAGCCTTTATTTGGTTATTACACTTCAGACGATGAATGGGTCATGAGAAAGCATATTCAGATGCTAACTGATGCTGATGTTGATTTTATAGCTTTTGATGCTACTAACACTTTTACATATGATGCACAAGCGCTTAAACTTCTAAAATTATTAGATGAATATTACAAAAAAGGATGGGATGTTCCGAAAATTGTATATTATACAAATACACAATCAGGAATTGTAATGACACAAATTTATCAAAATATTTATGTCAAACATCCTGAATACTCTCATCTTTGGTTTAATTGGGATGGTAAACCTTTAATTATAGGAAACGTTTATGAAGCTACTAAAGCTGTTCAAGAATTTTACACTATACGAGCTAACCAATGGCCATATGAAGATAAGAAAGAAGATGGCTTCCCCTGGATGGAATTTAGTAGATCGCTTACAAAAGATGCAATTTATGGGTTAAACGGAAGAAAAGAAGTGATGAATGTTTCTGTTGCACAACATGGAAATACATTCCATTTCAGTGAATCTGCTTGGTATGGTAAAGAAGAAAAAAGCAGAAGCTGGCATAATGGTGAATTGGAGTATTCGGATGATGCTATTATGTGGGGATATAATTTTGCGGAACAATTTGAATTTGCAATAGAACAGGATCCTGAAATAATATTTATCACAGGTTGGAATGAATGGGTTGCACAAAGACAGACTCCTGAAAATCATGCGGTTTCATTTGTTGATTGTGCGGATCCCGAAAACAGCAGAGACATTGAACCTATGAATGGTCTGTTTGGTGATAATTATTACATGCAAATGGTAAATTATATACGTCAGTTTAAAGGTGTTAAAGCAAATGTTAATGAAGGCGAATTAACAACTGTAGATATAAACGGAAGTTTTGACCAATGGAATAATATTACTGCGGTTTACAAGGATTATACAGGTGATATTACTAATCGAAAGTCTTCAGGATTTGGAAATATTAAATATGAAAATACTACAGGAAGAAATGATTTTGATGTTATGAAAGTATGTCGTGATTTCAAGAATGTTTATTTTTATGTAAGCACAACAGCTGATATCACCGAAACATCAGGTATGAATTTGTTTCTGTCGGTTTCAGGTAGTTCTGAAGAAAATTGGCAAGGATATAATTATGTTGTAAACAGAATCGATTCGTCAAATGGCGAATTTATTCTAGAGAAATGCACAGGTGACTGGGAATGGATCGAAGTAGGAAAAATTACATACAAACTTGAAGGTAATAAAATAATGTTTTCCATTCCTCGTAATTTATTGGGAATATCGGTAAGCGATGTTGTATCGATACAGTTTAAATGGGCGGATAATTGTGATGTATCGGGAGATGTGTTTAAATTTTACCAAAACGGTGACGTAGCTCCTTACGGAAGAATGAATTATGTTTATACTAAATAGATTCTAGAAACGCAAAATTTAACAGAAAAGTGGTAATTTTTTATGATTAGAAGTATGACTGGTTTCGGAAGAGGGGAAAATAATTCAGCAACAAAACAAATTGCAGTTGAGATTAAATCTGTAAACCACAGATATACTGATATTACAATCAAAATGCCGAGAAACTTAACAGTTTTAGAAGATAATATCAGAAAATGTGTTCAAAATGTTATATCTAGAGGCAAAGTAGATTTTTTTCTTTCGTATACTGATTTATCAAATACCGGTGAATATGTTGTTTTAGATGAAGCTTTGGCAAAATCCTACATAGAAAATGCAAAAAGAGCAGCCGCTAAATTGAATGTAATTGATGATATAGGAGCTAGTGTGTTTTTTGGATTGCAGGATGTTTTTACTGTTGCAAAAAGTGAAACGGATTATGACGTTGTTTGGGAGAATATTGAACCGGCTGTTAATAATTCAATTACGGCATTTTTATCAATGAAAGAAAGAGAAGGAGAAACATTGAAAAAGGTGCTGTTGGAAATTTTAAACAAGATAGTTAATTTAGTGGAAATTGTTGAGAAAAAAGCACCTTCTGTTCCGCTTGAGTACAAAGCGAAAATGGAATCGAGAATTGCGGAACTTTTAAATACCGAATCAATGGATTCACAAAGATTAGCTGTTGAAATTGCGATGTTTGCTGATAAATGTAACATTGATGAAGAAATAGCTCGTATGTATAGTCATATTGAACAATTCAGAAGTATTTTAGATAATGAAAACACGGTCGGACGTAAATTGGATTTTCTTGTACAGGAAATGAATCGTGAAATAAATACTATGGGTTCGAAAGCAAACGATATAGTTATAACAAATACAGTTATAGAACTTAAATGTGATATAGAAAAGTTAAGAGAACAGATACAAAATCTTGAATAAATATAGGAGTATATGTATGAAAGTTATAAATATTGGATACGGGAATTTTGTTTTGGCAAACAGAATAGTGGCTATTATAAGCCCGGATTCCGCACCTGCAAAAAGAATAATTCAGGAAAGTAAAGAGAAGTCGCTTTGCGTTGATGCAACATACGGGAAGAAAACAAAAACCGTAATTATTACAGACAGCGATCATGTAATCTTATCATCTTTACCGGCGGACAAAATCGCAGAACGTGTTTCAAGTGAAGGGAGCGAAGAATAATATGAATAAAAAAGGGGTTTTACTTATTATATCGGGTCCTTCAGGAGTTGGAAAAGGCACCGTAATGAATGAAATATTGAAAAGAAAAAATAATGTTGTATATTCGGTTTCCGCAACAACCAGAGCAATAAGACCGGGAGAGGTTCCGAATGTTAATTATTATTACAAATCATGGGATGAATTTGATGACATGATAAAAACCGGTGAAATTTTAGAATGGGACACTTTTTGTGGTGATAGATACGGTACTCCAAAAACTCCTCTTGAATTAAATTTAAAAGCAGGAAAAGATGTACTTCTTGATATTACTGTTTCAGGGGCTCTTGCAGTCAAAAAAGCGTTCCCGAAGGATTCAATTTCAATATTTTTAGAGCCACCTTCTTTAGCTGAACTTGAAAGAAGATTAAGAAACCGAAAAACAGAAACGGAAACAAAAATTAATGAAAGATTGTCAAAAGCCGCTTCTGAAATAGAACAAAAAGATAAATTTGATTATATTGTTGTAAATGACAACTTGACTCTTGCGGTACAAAAAGTTATGGATATAATGGAAAAAGAGAAAAAGATTTGATTTTAGGAGGATTCTTTCCATGAATAAAAAAGTAAAATTATTATCAATTTTAATCATCAGCGCAGCTTTGTGTTTTGTTTTTGCGGCTTGTAACAATAACAAAGACACAATTAATGAGACCAATAAACCGGGAGAAACCGCTGGACCGACAGGCGATCCGACACCTACGACTGTTCCTCCGATTTATACCGATACATTACCTAAAGTTTCGCCTGATACAAACAGTTATTTGAAAGTATCGGTTACAAATTCGGGATATGATGTATTTACACCAATGGACGATGGAAGCAGTTATGCTTATAGATACGGACCTAGTATGATACTTAATCCAGATGGAAGTATTGATGTTTGGTCTTCAGGTTTAGGATCTGGCGGAGAATGGGATTGGATTATGTATACTCATTCAGATGACGGTGGCAATACATGGTCAAAAGAAGTTGCTGCTCTGCAACCTAGCCCTAATTCGATGGATCATTATTCTGTATGTGATCCGGGAGTTGTATATTTTAACGGATATTATTATTTGGGATATACTTCTACTATATATAAAACAAACTCAGGTACTGGAAACAACGCATTTGTTGCAAGATCAAAAAATCCGGCTGGACCGTTTGAGAAATGGAACGGAACTGGATGGGGCGGAGATCCTTCACCGATTGTTTATTATGAATATCCATATATGGAAGGGAACTGGGGAACAGGTGAACCTAGTTTTGTAGTTGTTGATAACATTTTATATATTTACTGTTCATGGCATTTATCAAACGGAACAGGACAGATTCGTGTGTTTACAGCGGATGCTACAAGCGAAAATTGGCCTTCTACAATTCAGTATAAAGGGGTTTCATTGACTACAACTTTGGGCGTACAAGATTCAGTTGATGTTGCTTATGTAGAAGATTACGGTAAATTTATGTTAATAAGTGCTGACAAAATAAGAAAAGCAGACAGCATGATAACTGTATATGAATCGAATGATGGTTTGAATTTTACTAGAGTAAATGAATTAAAAACAAATGTAATGGCTTTTTGTCATAATTCGGGTTTGATGAAACGACCTGATGGCCATGTACAAATAAAAGATAAGATTGCAGTCGGATATGCGTATGGATCAACTTGGGGTGTTTGGGCTACAAGAATTACACCAATAACAATTTCATTATCTAGCGAAAAAGATTTTTCTGATAGTGCTAATTCAAATATATCGACACCTTTTACAAGGAAAGCAGTTCCTGCGGAGAATGATTTATGGCCTATCGCTATAACGACAACACCGCATTTTTATGAAAAAAGAATAACCGATGGTAATTTCGATATTACTTTAGATTGGCTTGATACAATGTATAAAAAACATTCGATAACGGATGCTTCTAAGGTTACTTTTAGCGGATATGATGCAAATGTGATTTCATTTAACGGATTAACATGCACACCTATCGCTGTTGGCTATACAAAAGTAACGGCATCTTATGACGGACGCTTTGTAACTTTTGTTGTATCAATTAAAGCACAAGATTCGATTTTAGCAGGGGAACTTGAATACCCTAAAGTTAAATCTTTATCTGCGACTTTAGGTACCTATAACGTTTCTATCTCGGCAGGTGATCAAAAACAAATAAGGGCATATGCTGTTTTTGTTGATGACTCATGGTTTGAATTGTTTAATACTGCTCCTTATGCAGGATCAAGATACAAAATAACATATGAAAATTATGATACATCTTTGATTTCGATATCAAGTGCTGGTGTTATACAAAATAAAGGCACTGTAGGATCAACAACCGTTACGGTTAAACTTAGTGGTATTGACACACAAAATAATAATGCACCTTACCAACTATCTTATACCGCTACTGTTAATGTAGTTCAATGAGTTGTTGACATACCAAATAAAATGTAGTAATCTAACAAAGAATTTAATATTTAAAGGCTATGACGGAGCAAAGTAGTTGATTAAGCCGTTATACAGAGAATGATACAAAGCTGAGAGTATCATATCGATGTTTAACAATGAAGTTCTCTCCTGAGCTGTTCCTTGAACAAATTATTTAATTTAATTATTAAATATTTTAAGTAGAGAGTAACCGGTGCGGACCGTTATATCTGTGAGTGTTTATATGGACATGAGAATGGTTCTGTAAGAATCAGGGTGGTACCGCGATAATTTCGTCCCTGTGCAATGTGAATTGCACGGGGATTTTTTTAATTATTTTAAAGATTTATAAGGAGGTTTATGGTATGAAAGAACAACTGCAGCAAATAAAAAATCGTTTTGATGAAATAGTCAAAGAGGCAAAACAATTGGCTGATATAGAAAATATCAGAGTGGCTTATTTAGGAAAAAAAGGTGAGTTAACAAGTGTTCTTCGTGGTATGGGACAGTTAAGTTCAGAGGATCGTCCGATTATAGGGCAACTCGCTAACAGCGTACGAGAACATATGGAAGAATTTATTTCAAAGCGATCTGATGAACTCAAAAACGAAGCACTTGGACAAAAATTGATGGAAGAAACAATTGATGTAACAATGCCAGGAGTAGAGAAATCGTATGGATCGTTTCATCCACTCAATCAAGTTTGCGATGAAATGAAGAACGTATTTTTGGGAATGGGTTACACTATAGCGGACGGTCCTGAAGTTGAATACGATTATTATAATTTTGAAGCTTTAAATCTTCCAGTAGGACACCCGGCAAGAGACACGCAGGATACATTTTACATATCGGAGAATGTTTTGCTTAGAACTCAGACTTCGAGTGTTCAGATTCATGTAATGGAGAACACAAAGCCTCCAATAAAAATTATCTGCCCTGGAAAAGTTTACAGAGCTGATAATGTTGACGCAACTCACTCGCCTATATTTCATCAGCTTGAAGGCTTGGTTGTAGATAAAGGCGTGACTATGGGGGATCTTAAAGGAACCCTTGAAATATATGCAAAATCAATGTTTGGACCAGAAACAAAAATAAGATTAAGACCACATCATTTCCCTTTTACCGAACCTAGTGCTGAAGTTGATGTATCTTGTTGGTCATGCGGAGGAGTAGGATGCCGTATGTGCAAAGGTGAAGGATGGATTGAAGTTTTAGGTTGTGGAATGGTTCATCCGGATGTTCTTCGCCGTTGTAATATAGACCCTGAAGTTTATAGCGGTTTTGCTTTTGGAATAGGAATTGAAAGAACTGCTATGGCTCGCTTTGGAGTTAGCGATATGAGACAATTCTTTGAGAATGACATGAGATTTTTAAAACAATTCTAAGGAGGAATTTTGGATGAAAGCACCTTTAAGTTGGTTGTTAAGTTATACTGATATTGATAAAAATATAGATGTTCATAAATTCGCTAGTGATATGACTTTAAGCGGAACAAAAGTTGAATCTGTCGATAAACAAAGCGGTGAAATAGAAAAAGTTATTTTAGGAAAATGTGTTTCTGTTACTCCACATGAGAATTCGGATCATTTGCAGGTTTGCATTATGAAATTTGCAGATTCGTCTTTGCAAATTGTTACCGGCGCGCCAAACATTAGATTAGGCGCATATGTTCCGATTGCTCTTGACGGTTCTACGTTGGCAAAAGGGGTCAAAATAAAAAACGGTAAGCTTCGCGGTGTTGATTCATTCGGCATGATGTGTTCTTTTGAAGAACTCGGTCTTGATTATAAAGATTTTGCCGGTGGTATAGATGACGGAGTAATGATTCTCCAAGATTTGGAAGATTTCAAAGATGCAGATTTAGATTCTTTAGTAGGCAAAGAGATTATGGAAATTTTAGGGTTAAATGATACTGTAGTAGATTTTGAAGTTACATCAAACAGAGCAGATTGCTTCAGTATCTTGGGGCTTTCTCTGGAAGCTGCGGTGACGGAAAACGCTAATTTTACCAAACCAGTCGTTGAACTTAAAGAAGAAGGAAAACTAAACACAAAAGATATTCTTTCTGTTGCTATTGAGGCACCAGATTTATGTCAAAGATATGCGGCTAGAGTTGTAACCGATGTCAAAATTGCTCCTTCGCCAAAATGGATGAAGCAACGTTTACAGGCTGCTGGGATTCGTTCAATTAATAATATTGTTGATATAACAAATTATGTTATGCTCGAATATGGGCAACCGATGCATGCTTTTGATAAAAGAACTATTCATGATGACAAAATTATAGTTAGACGCGCAAAAAATGGGGAGAATATTACTACTCTTGATAAACAAATTCGAGTTCTTGATTCGGATATGCTTGTTATATCAGACGTTGAAGGTGCTGTTGCCATTGCCGGAGTAATGGGCGGCGAGAATTCAGAGATTCGTCCAGATACAGAAACCATTATTTTTGAATCCGCTATTTTTGATGGTGTTAAAGTAAGACAGTGTGCCAAAAAAATAGGTCTTAGAACAGAATCATCATCACGTTTCGAAAAAGGATTGGATACAGTGATTTGCGGCGAAGCTTTAGATAGAGCGGCGCAGCTTGTTGAAGAACTTGGTGCAGGAAAAGTTTGTAAAGGTGTGGTTGATTGTTATCCAGTTGCCAAAGTCGAACGTGAAATTGAATTTTCAGTTGAATGGATAAATAGATTTATCGGAATTCATGCAACCGAAGCTGAAATGATTAAAATTTTAGAAGCAATTAAATGCAAAGTAGACACCAAAAAAGGCGTTGTAATACCACCGAGTTTTAGAGGTGATTTGCTATGTAATGCTGATATTGCGGAAGAAATCGCAAGATTCTATGGATATAATAATATTGAATCAAGCCTTTTATCAACGTGCGAAACTACATTAGGCGGCAAAAATAAAAAGCAACTGCTTAATGAAAAAATCAGATTCATTTTAGCCGGTAGAGGGTATAACGAAATGTTAACTTTTTCGTTCATGAGCCCTAATGTATTCGACAAAATAAGACTTTCTTCGGACGATAAACTCCGCGACACTCTTGTTATAACAAATCCTTTAGGTGAAGATTTCAGCGTAATGAGAACTACAATGCTTCCTTCAATATTGGAATCACTCGGTAATAATTATTCTCATAGAGTTCCTGCGGCTGATGTTTTTGAAATTTCGTATGTCTATATTAAACAATCAGACGATATAAATATTATTCCAGAACATAGGGAAATTTTAAGTTTAGGTAGATATGGAGCAGGAGATTTCTTCTCTATTAAAGGTGATGTTGAATGCATGTTGAAAACCCTAAAAATTACCGATTACGAATTAGAGCCAGTTACCGATAATTTATCCATGCATCCTGGTAGAACCGCAAGATTGATAATTAAAGGTAAAGATGTCGGAATTATAGGACAGATTCATCCACAAACTGCAGAAAATTTCGGATGCCCGAAAGACACTTTTGTCGCAATGTTACAATTGGAACTTATAACAGATGCTGCAGTTACTATTCCTAAACAAAAGGAATTACCGAAGTTTCCTGCTATAACAAGAGACATCGCAATAGTTATCGATAAAACTGTTGCTGCAGGTAATGTCGAAAAAATGATTCGCCAACGTGGTGGGAAAAATTTAGAGGAATGTAAATTGTTTGACTGCTACGAAGGAACACAGGTAGTAGCTGGCAAAAAAAGTTTAGCTTATTCGCTATCTTTCCGCGATCCTCAAAAGACTTTAACAGACGATGAAGTTTCACAGTATATGGGTAAAATTCTAAACGGTCTTACCAAAATGCTCGGTGCAGAACTTAGAGTTTAGTCATAACAATAAAAGTAGTTGTTTTTCTGTTTTTGTATGATTTAAATGAACATTGTGTAATAAAACCAGCCCGCTCATAAGTTTTTATGGCGCGGGCATTTTTTTTGTTAACGGTTAATCTAATCCCATCATTTGGGAATAATTCTTTAAGAAATCTGACTCCGCAGTATAACAAATCAAGGCCTAAACCTTTTCCGCACAAATCGGGACGTAAACCGAGAGCAAGGTCAGAGAAAGACTCGTCTTCGTATATTTTTTTTGAAGCTTTACATAATGGCTGTGCTGACCATCCAATAGATATAAAACCTAAAAGTTCCTTTGTTTTTTCATCAATAGCAGCATAATGAAGACCATTTAAAAGTTGTGAAAGTTCGTTTTGGTCTTCGTTAAAATTATATTCATTATATGGTACGGGATACGTCCACTTGTAAATTTCTAATGCGTATTCTTCGTTCATTTCGTCGATAATCATATATGTAATCTCCTAATTTTACGATTATATAAGAAAAACAGTAAAACATCAATATAATGGGAAGCTATATCTCATTTTAATTTGGCTCTTGCTTGACAAAAACATCCGTCTAGCTTATATTTACTTAGTATATAACACAAAGAAGGGGATAAATATCTATATGAATACAATTTCGGAGTTGTTCGGTAGCTTAGTGTTTAATGATGAAACTATGAAAGAAAGACTTCCTCATGATACATATAAGTCTTTGCATAAGACTATAGAAGAAGGAAGAGATTTAGATATAAATCTGGCAAATATCGTAGCAAACGCCATGAAAGATTGGGCTGTTGAAAAAGGAGCTACTCATTATACTCATTGGTTCCAACCAATGACCGGAATAACTGCTGAAAAACATGATAGTTTCATTTCTCCACTTAAAGACGGAACGGCTATTGTTGAATTTTCAGGTAAAGAACTTATAAAAGGTGAACCTGATGCATCAAGTTTTCCTTCAGGCGGACTTAGAGTTACGTTTGAAGCGAGAGGATATACAGCATGGGATCCAACATCTTATGCATATATTAAAGATAAATCATTATTTATTCCTACTATATTTTGTTCATACGGCGGAGAAGCATTAGATAAAAAGACTCCGTTACTTCGTTCAATGGATGCTTTGAATAATCAAGCTTTGAGAATTTTAAGATTATTTGGTAATTTAGAAGTTAAGCGTGTTATTACAACTGTAGGCGCTGAACAAGAATATTTTCTTATAGATAAAGATTTGTTCAATAAAAGAAAAGATTTATTCTTTTGCGGAAGAACATTATTCGGTTCAAAACCACCGAAAGGTCAGGAATTAGATGATCATTATTTCGGAGCAATAAAGCCTCGAATCGCGCTTTTTATGAATGAACTAAATGAAGAACTATGGAAATTGGGCGTTCTTGCAAAAACTGAGCATAATGAAGTTGCTCCAGCGCAACATGAATTAGCACCTATTTTTTCAAATACAAACATTGCAACCGATCATAATCAAATAACAATGGAAACCATGAAGAGAGTTGCAAGTCGTCACGGTTTGGTTTGCCTACTTCACGAAAAACCTTTTGCGGGAGTAAACGGAAGCGGTAAACATAATAACTGGTCTATATCAACAGACACTGGTACGAATTTATTGGAACCTGGAAATTCACCTTACGAAAATGCTCAATTTTTGTTGTTTCTATCATCTGTTATCAAAGCGGTGGATGAATACCAAGATTTATTAAGAGTATCAGTAGCTACTGCAGGAAACGATCACCGATTAGGAGCTAATGAAGCACCTCCGGCTATTGTATCAATGTTTTTAGGCGAAGAACTGTCTTCGATTCTAGAATCAATTGAAAATGATAAAGTATATGGCGGTCACAAAAAATGTGAAATGGAAGTTGGTATTAACACATTACCTCATTTCCCTAAAGATTCAACAGATAGAAATCGTACTTCTCCGTTTGCTTTCACAGGAAATAAATTTGAATTCCGTATGTTGGGTTCGTCATTATCGATTTCGGGGCCAAATATTATATTAAATACAATAGTTGCTGAAGAACTTAAAGAATATGCTGATGAACTTGATAAAGCGAAAGACCAAGAAGATTTCAATGTAATATTGAATGATATAATCAAAAGAACTATTAAGAATCACAAAAGAATTATATTTAATGGTGACGGATATTCTGAACTATGGCAAAAAGAAGCAAAAAAGAGGGGGCTTCTTAACTTAAAAACAACAGTAGAAGCATTACCGTATTTTATATCAGATAAGAACATTAAACTTTTTGCCGACCACAAAATTTTCACTGAGACAGAATTGAAATCGCGTTATGAAATTTTGATTGAAGCATATAGTAAAGCTATTAATATTGAAGCTTTAACGATGATTGATATGGTCAGAAAAGATATTATTCCTGCTGTAAGTAATTATACAATGAAATTATCACAGACTATAAATGAAAAGAAAAAAGTTGGTGCAGAAATAGCGTGTGATGTTGAATATGAATTGCTCAAAAAATTATCGAGCCTAGAAAGTTGCATGTATAAAAAAGTCGGAGATTTGGATAATGCAATTATCGGTGTTAAAGATAATAGCGATAATTCACTTATATGCGCAAAATATTATAGAGATCAGGTCTTTTCAATAATGCAGGAACTTCGTGCAATCGTTGATGAAGTAGAAACTAACATATCTTCTGATGTATGGCCTTTCCCTACATATGCGGATTTGCTATTCAAGATTTAATAAATAAAAGCCGGCATTTGCCGGCTTTTTGTTTGTATAAAATTATTATTGTTATAATTAGCCGTCATAGAAACAAAAACCTTTTTTGCCTAATCGTTTTGCGTGATATAAAGCTTTATCCGCATTAACATATAACTCGGAAAAACAAGTTCCATAATCCGGATATACCGCAATACCCATACTAACCGAAAATGACAATGAATTAGCAAATCTTTGTATGTCATTACAAATTTTTGAAATTCTTGCTTTATAATCATCATGATCTAACTCGGCAACATATAAAACGAATTCATCTCCGCCGAGGCGACCTGTTGTACGGGATTCTTGCACGGTAGTTAAAATGATTTGTGAAAGTTTTTGTAAAATTCTATCACCTTGA
>Ga0209373_10001722_pt1 | contig 24424 bp, 18 predicted proteins | sample Higcelweek5metaG_FD_187173 | JGI IMG/M metagenome (GOLD analysis project Ga0209373, IMG submission 187173) | Freshwater pond sediment microbial communities from the University of Edinburgh, under environmental carbon perturbations - High... | ecosystem: Environmental > Aquatic > Freshwater >... | reverse complement strand
TCCCGGAACAATCGCAGGTTTAACTTTTGACCTGGCGAGAATGTTCTGTATCGCAGTTGCATCAACCAGCGTCATTCCGCCTTTGGCTGCCTGGGTTGTTTTCAGAAATGCCTCGTCTTCAAGCAGGCACATATCCACCAGCGCACTTCCGACAGCTGCAATAACAGTTTTTGGTTTCTGCATTTTATAAGGAATCTGCATATTATCTCCTGATAGGTAAATTATTTGACAGCGGCCATAAATTTTGAATATTGTATGGCAATTCTTTTAAACTTCTGATTTGATAAAAATAGTATATGTTTCTATAAATGGTTTGCTTTTTATATATTTTACAAGTCGTATTTTTTCAAACCCGCACTCAAAATCCCTCTCTATGGAATCTGAAGAACGGGAGATATTGTTACTGCTGATAATGCATTATATATATTTCAGTAATACTTGATAAATATCACTATGGCAATATAAATATACATCTGAGAAACTAATGAACAGCCCGTCATCAGAATACTCGCTTCTTGAAGATCTTAAGTCAATTCTCACGGAGCATTCGGATTTCTATGAGATTGAAATCGGTGATGATGCTGCGGTGCGGAAGGGCAATGAAACAAGTCAATTAATTTTTACAACTGATTTGTCTGTTGAAAATGTTCATTTCAGGCTTGACTGGATGTCATTTCGCGAAATCGGTTACAAATCAATGGTGACAAACCTCAGTGATTGTGCATCCATGGGGGCAGTACCTGAAAGTGCACTTATACAACTGACTTTTCCTGCCGGCACTCCTTATTGCAAAGAAAATATCAGGGAGCTCTACCGGGGCTTCAATGATGCATGCAGTAAATGGCACTTCCCAATCATAGGCGGAGATCTCTCCTGCGGAAGTCAGTGGGCAATAGGAATTACGCTTATTGGAAAAGTACCCTGTGGTATGCGTACCCTGAAACGAACAGGTGCTGTTTCAGGAGACAGGCTGTGGGTAAGCGGAGTTCCTGGTAAAAGTTCTGTCGGACTCAGACTGCTCAATAAATTTGGAAGAAACAATATCCCCGCAAAGTATAACTCTTTTGTTGATGCGCATATTGTGCCGGAGCCCAGAATTGATCTTGGACTGGAACTCCGTGACAATCCTCATGTTCATGCCATGATGGACCTCTCTGATGGTCTTGCGAAAGACGGCAGAACTCTGGCATTTGAAAACAATCTCGGCATTACTCTGGAAATTGACTCTTCACACATTTCTGCACTAATGATAGAATCAGGAATGGAGCTTGATATTTCACCTATGGATTGTATTATTCAGGGTGGTGAAGAATACGAGCTTCTGTTTGCAGCGTCACCGGAATTTCAACCTGCCCAGCTGCAGCCAAAGTCCGGTAAAACATGTATTTGTATTGGAACATTTTCAGACAGCATATCCGGTTTATGGATTAGAAAAGAATCCGGAATTGATGAAATTTTATATAACGGATGGAATCATATATAGTTTGATACTTGATTTTATGCAGATTCACTGCTATTTTTATAGATTCAAAACGTTGATTTTCCGATCGGTTGAAGAATGATTACACGACGAAGAAAAAAACTTGGTGAAATTCTCATTGCCCAGGGACTGATCACAGATGAACAGCTGCTTACTGCTCTTAAGGAACATAAACAGACCGGTGTCAGTATCGGTACAGTTCTTGTAAAGCAAGGCTTTATCACTGAGGATGATCTTACAAGTGTTCTGGGGCAGCAGATACAGCTTGACCAGAAAAAACGTATAGGCGACATTCTGCTTGAACAGGGACTTATAACTACCGAACAGCTCAATGCCGGCCTTGACGAACAAAAAAAGTGCGGTCTGCAGCTTGGAAAATGTCTCACAAAACTGGGATTCATTTCAGAAAACAAGATTGTTGATGTGCTGAGTGCACAGCTTGACATATCGCACGTAGTACTGGAGAATTTCTCATTCTCACATGAACTGATCAGAGTCATTCCTGAAGAAATGGCCCGTAAATACAAGGCAATACCGCTGTTTGAACAGAATGGCGTTATTACGTTCGCAATGGCTGACCCGTCAAACCTGCGAACCCTTGATCACCTTAAATTCAAGACCGGTAAAGAAGTTGAATCTGTAATAGCCACTGAAAAGAGCATACTTGCAGCAATTGACAAAAACTACACAACCAGTCTTGACGAAATGGCCAAATTTCTTGGTGCTACACAGGCAGAACAGGACCTTGAAATAATTAAACACGAAGAAGACGCCAAGGAAAGCGTCTCCGACGAGGAAGGCCTGCAGGTTGTCAAGCTTACCAATATGATAATAACGCAGGCCATCAATGAGGGCGCATCTGATATCCATCTGGAACCTCTTGAAAAATATGTACGGCTGCGGTTCCGCGTTGATGGTGAACTGAAAGAAAAAAATCCTATACCGCTTCAGCTGCGCGCACAGATAACATCACGTATAAAAATCATGTCCGGAATGGACATTGCAGAAAAACGCAAACCTCAGGACGGACGTTTCCAGATCCTTTCCGAAGGCCGTGAAATCGACCTTCGCGTAAGCTGTTTTCCTGTCATGACCCGTCACCGCGGTGTCAATGAAAAAATAGTCATGCGTATTCTTGACCCCGAATCAAAGCAGCTTTCATTCGAAAGTCTGGGTTTCATGCCTAAAACAGTGACAAAATTTGATGAGATGATCAGAAAACCCGATGGAATCATTCTGGTAACAGGTCCGACAGGAAGCGGAAAAAGCTCGACACTCTACTCTTCTTTACAAAGAATATACAGCGTCTCGATGAACATTGTCACAATGGAAGATCCTGTGGAACTGCATGTTGACGGCATCTCACAGGGGCAGATCAATCCGAAAGCGGGCTTTTCATTTGCTGACGGCATGCGCTCCATATTGCGTCAGGACCCTGACGTCATAATGATCGGTGAAATGCGTGACTCTGAAACCTGCCAGATGGCAATTCAGGCGGCTCTTACAGGACATCTTGTATTCTCGACACTGCACACCAATGATTCACCAAGCGCATATACACGCCTGCTTGATATGGGTGTTGAACCATTTCTCATAACATCAACGGTAATAGGAATCCTTGCCCAGCGCCTTGTAAGAAAAATCTGCTCTAAATGTAAAGAGCCCTACACACCGGATCCGGACTTTCTTGTTAAAATAGGTCTCCGTCCGGGAGTACAGCTTTACAAAGGCAAGGGCTGCAGAGTTTGCAACAACACCGGGTATAAAGGACGGCTTGGACTTTACGAATTACTTATTCCCGACCATGAAGTTACCAGAATGGTAATTGCCCGGAACCCATCGGAACAGATTAAAACTCACCTACTTAAACGCGGCGATTTTGACAGCCTCAGACGTGACGGACTCAGAAAAGCTATTGACGGATTAACCACTATCGAACAGGTACTCGGGGCTACACAGAATGATGTATTGTAAAAAAGATTCTGTTATTGACAGAATGGTGTTAAATGATATTCAGAAGGAAGCAGTTCTTTATGATTCGGGTCCGCAGCTGGTTTTCGCAGGAGCAGGAACAGGAAAGACCCGGGTTTTAACCGCTAAAATTGCGTGGCTTATTGAGAACGGCATAAAGCCCGGTCAGATATTCGCAGCCACATTTACAAATAAAGCCGCAAAAGAGATGCGTTCACGTGTTGAAAGCCTTATCAATATGCCTGCCGGCGGACTCTGGATCGGAACATTTCATTCAATGTGCGCACGAATACTGCGCCTTGACGGCAATCAGATCGGATATAATTCATCATTTACAATATACGACTCAAACGATCAGTCGTCGCTTATAAAAAAAATACTGAAGAATCTCTCCATTGACGACCGCAGCATGCCGCCCCGTCAGGTTCAGGGGACTATTTCACGCTACAAAAATGCCTGCATGACACCGCAGAAAGTCGATAGCATAGTAAAAGGATTTTATGATCAGGAAGTATTGAAGGTTTACAAAAGCTATCAAAAATCACTCAAAGACCAGCAGGCAATGGATTTTGACGATCTGCTGTTCAATACGGTCCTGCTTTTTCTTCAGAGCCCCCAGATACTTGAGCAGTACCGAACACGTTTTAAATATATCCTTGTTGATGAATACCAGGATACAAATGCCGCACAGTTCAGATTGATCAAATTACTGTCAGAGTCACACGGACACATTTTCGCGGTCGGCGATGACGATCAGAGTATTTACGGCTGGCGCGGTGCGCAGATTGAAAACATATTATCATTTGAAAATGAATTCCCGGCGACAAAGATTTTCAAGCTGGAACAGAATTACCGTTCGACAAAATCGATTCTTGACTTTGCAAATGCAGTTATCGCGGAAAATACAGTACGTGCAGTGAAAAGCCTCTGGACTGAGAGAAAGAAAGGTGACGGCGTCTCTATTGTCAAATACAGGGATGATCGCCAGGAAGCTGAGTCGATAGCTGAAAAAATATCAGCTACACTTTCAATTGGTAAAGTAAAAGGCAGTGAAATTGCCATTCTATTCAGGACAAACGCACAATCACGTTCTTTTGAGGATGCATTGCGTAAAAAGCGTATTGCTTATGTCCTGGTCGGCGGTATGTCATTTTATGAACGTGCAGAAATCAAGGACTGCCTTGCATACCTTCGTCTTCTTGTCAATCAGAAAGATGATATCAGCTTTGATCGCATCTGTAATGTTCCGGCACGCGGTCTTGGTGACAAAGCAAAAGAGGCATTGCAGCTTGAAGCATCAAAAATTGATAATTCCGAACTTAATGCGCTGCTTGGCTGCGATATCAGCACTCTTGGAAGCAGAGCGCAGAAAGGTTTTAAAGACTTAAAAGAACTTTTTGAGCTTCTGATCGATCTTCACAGACAAAAAGAAGCACCTCATGAGATCTTGAATCAGATGCTCCAGTTAAGCGGCTACATGGACATGCTTACCACAGAAGACAGTGAGGAGGCACAGGGCCGGATCGAAAACATCAATGAACTTGGAAATGCCATGGCTATATGGTCCGGAGAAAATCAGGATAAGGGACTTGCGGAATTTCTTGAGGAAGTGACGCTTGTAAGTGATATTGACTCATGGGAACAGCGGGAGGCGGCTGTCAATCTCATGACCCTTCACTGCGCAAAGGGACTTGAATTCAGGCATGTTTATCTTGTGGGTATTGAAGATGGTATTATTCCGTCAAGACAGAATTTTGATGATGTTTCAAGGATTGAGGAAGAGAGGCGTCTTCTCTATGTCGGATCAACACGGGCCATGGAAATGCTGGAGTGTTCACACGCAAAAATCCGGTGGAGATTTGGAGAAATCCTTCCGAGCATTCCATCACGGTTCATAGATGACATACCTGAAGAGCTTTTCACCTTTGTTGACAACAGCAGCTACTCCAATCAGCAGCCGTTGCGGCAATTCCCTGTCGAACGGAAAACATTAACGCAGAACATGCCTTCAGGAGCTGCAGTGCGGCCGGTCAACAGCGGATCTGTACAGAAAAAACCAATCCAGGAAGTGCCGAAATTTGATGACTTTTCGCAGGACACTGTCGAATTTCGCATGGGTCAATATGTCCGTCACAAAACCTACGGCAGAGGAAGAATCCTGAGCATTAGCGGATTTGGTGATGATATGCGGCTTACTGTACTTTTCAATAATGGTCAGCGGCTCAAACTTATGGCAAAATTTGCAAATCTTGATTAACACTGCTTTTATAGATCAATATTATACAAAACAACCCGCGCAAATGGTTCCCTCTGCGCAAACGCCGGAGGGAGTCCGACTGAAAGGTTTTTTCAGTTTTACATATCATAATCCCGAAAGGAAAATCCATGACTACCGCAACACTGTGTGTCATCCCGGCCCGCTATGCATCAACACGTCTCAGGGCAAAGCCGCTATGCGATATAGCCGGTAAACCGATGATAATCTGGGTGTATGAACGCGCAGTAAAATCAGGCGCGTTTGATCATGTTGTTGTTGCAACCGATCATGAAGACATTCTTGCAGCAGTAAAAAAACATAAAGGTGATGCAATTATGACATCTGCAGATCATCCCCGCGGAACAGATCGTGTTTTTGAGGTCGTACAGGCGATAAAGTGTGATTATGTTGTTAACCTCCAGGGTGATGAGCCAAATGTGCCAGTAGAAATTCTGAAAGATTTTTCATCTGAAGTTAAAAAAATAAATGACAATTCCTTGCTTACAATTGCCTCATATGCTACAATTGAAGAAAGAGATAATCCTAATGTTGTTAAGGTAGTACTCGACAGGTTTCAGAGGGCACTTTACTTTTCACGTTATCCTATTCCATACGATCGTGATAAAACAGGTGTCAGGTTGCTAAAACATAAGGGTATCTATGGATTTTCATCTGACAGTCTGAGAAAATTCTGTAGCTTTCCGCAGGGTGAACTTGAAAAAGCTGAAAGTCTTGAGCAGTTGCGGGCACTCGAGTACGGAATGGAAATCAGATGTATAATAAGGGAGTTTGAGTCAATCGGTATTGACACGCCGGAAGATCTCGAACTTTTCAGGTGTTTAGTTGACACAGGACATTTTGAACACTGAGATGATGCACCTCCTTATCGTTGATGATGAATCATCGATCTGTGAGTTATTGGCACAATATCTGAGAAAAAAAGCATATTCAGTTTCAACGGCAGCCAGTGGAGAAGAGGGCCTTGAATTTGTAAGAAGTAATCGTGTCGACCTGATTATTTCTGATATAAAAATGCCTGGAATGTCGGGCGTTGTTTTTCTTAAAAACGTTAAAGAGTTATATCCGTCAATACCGGTATTTCTGACAACCGGTTTTCCAACCCTTGACACTGCTATTGAGGCACTTAAACTTGGCGCCTATGATTATCTGACAAAACCGTTTCATCTTGAAGAGATCAGTGAAAAAGTAAAGCGGGCACTTGTCAACAGAAAACTTGAGGAAGACAATGTGATTTTCTCAAAGTTAGTTTCACTGCATGAGATAACAAAGGTGCTTTCATCAACTCTTGACATTCTGGAACTGCACTCGAAATTTCTTAATTTCTCCACAAAACTTGTCAAAGCCGACGGTGGAGCACTGATGCTTATAGATCAGAACGGAAAACTCGGAATAACAGATGTCAGCGGTAAAAATTATAATCGTGAGTATTTCCTGAAAAAAACATTTCTTCTTTCATCCCGTTTTGTTGCACGAAAAGGCGAACCCATTCTGCTTGAACAGGGTACATCTGATCTGCCGGATGATATTCTGCCTGTTCCTTCCGACATACAGTCATATATCTCTTTTCCCCTGAAAACACCGTCAGCAACACTTGGGGTTTTGCATCTTATCCGCAGAATCGGTCATGATTCATTCACAGATCTTGATCTTGAAATCACCAACGTACTTACATCACAGGCAAGTATCTCAATAGAAAATGTGCGTTTGTATAGTAATATCAGGGACAATTATCTAAAAACTATCCGTGCATTTGCACTGGCAGTTGAAGCAAAAGATCAGTATACACACGGACACTCGGAAAATGTTATGAAATATACGATGATGCTTGCAAAGCATCTTGGCCTGCCTGATCATGAACTTGAACAGGTAAAATACGCAGGCCTTCTTCATGATATAGGAAAAATCGGAATCAGTGAAAACATTCTTAATAAAGCAACACGATTGACACCACAGGAATTCAATGAAATCAGACGTCATCCGGAATTAGGAGCAAATATTATTGCTGATGTGCCATTTCTGAAATCCCTTGTTCCGCTTGTACTTCATCATCACGAATTTTTCAGTGGTGTAGGCTACCCGGCCGGAATCAATGGTGAAGAAATTCCATTTGGTGCAAGAATACTCAGTGTTGCAGATGCATATGAGGCAATGACTTCAAACAGACCGTACAGGAAAGCCCTTTCAGAGGAAATTGCCTGCGATATTTTAAAAAAAGAACGCGGGCATCAGTTTGATCCGCATATTGTCGATGCATTTCTTGATATACTCAACATGAGTCATATATAAACTTTTCAGAATATAAGGAGCATGACCAGCAGTGTATTTACGTATAATAATATTCAGTGCAATAACTTAAGTTTATTCAGATTTCATTGCAGTCTGAGAAAATATTGTTATTATAAAAACAGCAGTTTTGCAATTATGACTTCTTTATTATATTTTTAAATAGTAGATTATCAGTTTTAAATATAGGCAACGACACAATATGAAAAATTCCTCCAGAACAATCAGCGGATTGGATATTCAAAGAGAATATATCAGTGTTGCACAATATTCTCCCGATGAAAACGCTGTAGAACTTGTTGCAATACAACCTGTATCAATTATACCGGGAGCGGATCTTGGTGATCAGATCTCAGATGACCTGAGAGAATTGAAAAGTAAATTCAAGTTCAATAGTCCTGATATTGTCTGCTCTGTCCCTTCTGAATACGCTATTGTAAAGCATCTTCAGATTGATGCTGATGACCCTACCCCGGAAGAATCACTGAACTGGGAATTAAGTCAGCAGCTCATTAACGGGCTGGATGATTTTGTGTTTGACTTTCAGGAAAGCATGCAGAAATCAGCTGATTTGAAAAATTTCCTTGCGGTTGCCTATCGCAATGAAACTGTACATGGTGTTTTTTCTGCATTAAAAAAAATCAAACTGAATCCGCTGATAATGGATCTGGATATTTTTGCTCTTGTCAACATATTTGAAGTTAATTACAGGGAGAAACTTGAATTCCCTTCGGTAATTATTCACTCCGAGAATGATAAAACAAAACTTATTCTCTGCCGTGACGGCGAGTTATGCGATTTTGAGTTTTTCAATCACGATTCAAATTCTCTTGATCCTATTAACTTTGCAGAAAAAACACGGTCTGAGCTTGACAAACTTCTATCATTAAATTACTCTTTATTGGAAAATAATCCGGTAGGAATATATTATACCGGTTCATTATATACGCATCAGCAATACGCTGATAATCTGATTAGTAAATTAGGAAATGGAGAACTTCTCGATCCGTTCCTGAAAATAGAATGTAAAGTCGGCATTGGCGACGATCAGCTTCAGGCATACAAATCACAGCTTGCAGTTGCAGTTGGACTAGCTTATCGTGGGAATACATAATAACAAATGATACGGATTAACCTATTAAAAAAAATTGCCCATAAAAAGGGTACAAAAAAGTCACCCGCAATTCCAAAGTGGACAGCGGTTGTCACTGGTGCAGTAATTATTGTGCTTATCGGGGCAGTTTCTTCATCTTTATGGCTTCCAAAAACAAAAAAGGAACCTGTACCGCTGCCTGTTGTTGTACAGAAAACCGAATTCAAACCATCAACACATGTAAAGCCGAATATGATTGAAGAGGTCGTAAAGGAAGTTAATGAGGAGAGAGCAAGCAACCAGAGAATCGGGTTTATAAGTCTTACCTATGATGAAATGTCTTTTGCTGAAAAAATCAATTATGAAATACTGTTTACACATACAGTCTTTGACTCGCTCAGCAGAATAATTCCATCCGGCATTGGATTTAAAACACTTGAAATTGACAATTTTCTTACTATGTATAGTATCGGTATCGGAAACAACTCCGAACTTGTTGCAGAGACATTTGCCAGACTTAAAAATGATATGGGACTTTTACCTCAACCATACTCCAGCATAAAGGAAAATGGTTCAGGAAGCTACAGTTTTGTTATTACCTGCAAACCATCATTCGGTGTTGATCTTGCCAGCCGATATCAGCCAATAGATCATTTATTTAAAAAAGACGAGCTTCGGAATCGATTGACAGAATTTACTAACAGAGCCCAGACATCCTCTCTTAAATTCTCAGAAAAGCCAATATCCGGCAATGTTTCAAAAATTCATGAGTTCAACCGTTATGAATATTCATGGAAATGCACCGGGACATACAGGGATTTTGTCAATTTTGTCAACAGTCTGTATTCGGAACAGTTTCCATGCGCTTTCCGCACAGTACATATAAAAGCCCTCAAAGGCAGTAATGTTGCGATCTCTGCAAATCTTATATTTACAGTTAGAGAATAGGCCCTGCCATGAAATTGCGGATAGTTTCAGGGTCGCTTAAAGGACGTTTCATTACAATACCGGACTCCGGGAATTTCCGGCCTACATCGGAGCGCACACGGGAGTCTGTTGCCGAGATCATTAAATACAAGCTTCCTCAGACACGCGTGGCAGATATCTGTGCCGGCAGCGGAGCTATGGGTTTTGAGATGCTCAGCCGCGGGGCATCTCAAGTTGACTTTATAGAGTCAGACCGTGCCAGAGCTGAACTGATTGTAAAAAATGCCGGGATACTCGGCATAAGCGGACAATGCCGGATAATTTCAAAAAATGTAAAATTCTTTTTAGATAAATCTGTTGACTTCTACGATTTCATTTTTTTTGATCCGCCATACGATGACGAAGAACTCAGAAAACTGGTTTTTCCACTTCGTAAACGATTAACGGATACAGGTATTCTTCTTTATGAATCAAGAAGACAGCGTCAGCACAAAAATGCACATCCTGACAATACTGACAGCCCGCCTGCAGACATCCGGATCTTTGGCGATACAATGGTGGAATTTTTCAATAGAGATACATCAACCGATTAAATTCACTGAAGTAACGTAATGGTTATTCATACCCCGGGACTGCTGTTCTTTTCAATTTGCATATAATTGTTTCAGGCTTTTTAATACTTTTCAGACGGAATATTCACTCATGAGTTTCACAGGCAGTCCATTATTGACAAAGTCTATTAAATATATTCTCATTGCGACAATTGGCATCTATGTATTTCAGATACTGCCATATACGGGAAAATTGATACTGCAATCCGGGGCACTCATTCCTGACAGGACTTTTGCACATTTTGAAATTTGGCGTCTATTGTCTTATGTTTTTCTTCATGATGCATACATGCCATTTCATTTACTGTTTAATATGCTCATGCTCTGGATGTTCGGATTTGAACTTGAACAGCTATGGGGAAGCCGCAGATTTTTAATATTTTACTGTATTTGCGGTGCGGGTTCAGGCTTTTTCAGTATCATTCATCTTTTTAATCCGGTAATGAGTTCAATGCCGGTAATAGGAGCTTCAGGAGCAGTGCTTGGTGTAATGACTGCTTATGCATTTTACTTTCCGGAGCGTCAGGTTCTTCTTTTTTTTGTATTACCTGTTAATATTCGGATTGTTGTTGCAGGAGCTGCACTTATATCACTTCTGGGCTCCATTTCCTCTCAGGGAATAATTGCGCATCTGACACATTTAGGTGGAATTATTATAGCATTCTTTTATGTTAAATTGTATCCTTTGATATCAAGGTGGGCAGAAAAAACGGCTGCAGAACGCAGACGAAATACTGTTGAGCAGATAAAAAAACCGTTAAAAAATGATGACGATTCATTCTTTGAAAAAATAATCGATCCGATACTTGCAAAAATATCAAGAGATGGCATGGCATCATTGACTAATAAGGAACGTGCCCTTCTGAAGGAAGCTTCTTTACGTAACAAGAATCGGCTTAAAAACGGTAAAATTATTCCATTTGATTCTTTCAGGTGAGTTATGGCCTCAGGCACAGATACTTTAAATAAAAAGATTTTAAAATATAAAGCCAGAATAAGCCGTATTATCTCTATTTGTAAATTTTTCCGTTCAAAATATATATCACTTGCAAACAAATCCAGAGAGACTGAAAAGCTTCTTGAAGAACGATCAAAGGCTTTGACGGAATCTGTCTACAGATTGGGACGGATAAATTCTGAACTTGATGATGAAATGGAGACTGCAAAGCGGATTCAGGACGGACTTATGCCTAAAGAACTCCCTGAGGCTGTCAACCTCCGTGCAGCAGCTATTTATATTCCGGCAGGCAAAGTCGGCGGTGACCTTTACGATATCATAATCACTCCGCGTCAGAAAATAGCCATCCTTATTTTTGACGTATCAGGGCATGGCATTCCGGCAGCACTGATTACAGCAATGGCAAAAATGCTTTTTGCAAATAATATTGAAAAAAGCGACTCTCCTGCTGAAGTCTTTCGCGAGGTCAACAAATCTCTTTGCCATTTTGTCAAAACAGAACAATACCTGACCGCATTTCTTGGTGTAATAGATCCCATAAAAAATCTCATGACTTACTCAAGGGCCGGCCATGTTCCGCCGCTTGTTTACAATACTAAAACATCAACAGTCACAAAACTTGACACAAAAGGTTTTTTCATAGGGCACTCTGCACTTCTGAATATAGCTGAATACTGGGACTCGAAAGTTCAGCTCGCACCTGAAGATAAAATACTTTTTTATACTGACGGTCTTACAGAAGGATGCAGTGATGAAGGCAGAATGTACGGCACAGAACGGCTCAGAGATGCACTTATGAGTTTCGGCCCGCTTGACATCAAGCTTCTTCTTGATAAAATAGTCGAGGATCAGGAGGTTTTCCGCAACGGCACTCCTCTGAGAGATGATTTTACCCTTTTATGTGTTGAGCTTAAAGATTCCGAGTATCTTCTTAAAGACTCGGGATTTACACGTGAAGATGAGCCCAGTATCCTTCTTGTATATTCTTTCAATGACATTGAAAAAGCATGTGCAATCATTCTGAAGGAACTTGACAAGTGCGGCTACGGTGATAAAACTATAAAACAATTCAGAATCTGCATATTTGAAATGCTTACAAATGCACTTATTCACGGAAATAAAAACGACAGCGCCAGACAGGTGGTTGTCTTCTATAAAATAACACAGGTATCGGCATCAATAAGTGTTATTGATGAAGGGGATGGATTTGATTATAATAATATTCCAGACCCTCTCAGTCATGAAAACAGGCTCAAAGATCATGGACGCGGTGTATTTCTCATGAGGCATTATTTTGATGAAGTACTGTTTAATGTAAAGGGCAACAGGGTTCTCGGTCGTAAATATCATGGTGGAAAATAATCATGGAATTATCTGTAAATGTAACTGAAAACGTAGGGTATATAACTCTTGTTGGACAACTCTGGCAGAATGATGATTTAATCTCTATTTATAATGAAATAGAAACGCTTCTCGAGAGTAATGTTCAGCATATTGTTTTAAATCTTGATCGTTTAGGCTTTATAAACAGTGCCGGTCTTGGTTTACTTGCGCGAACATATGCAAGAATGGCCGATTATGGCGGCAAATTTATTCTTTTAAGCCCGCATTCGAGTGTTCTTGAGGTTATCGAAGTCAGCGGTTTTGATCTTTTTATGACTATAGTACAGACACAGGAAGAACTCCGACAGGTACTCAGGCAGACGCTCTGATCACATACAGGGCCAGAAGTATCTGTATAACAGATATTTTGAAATAACAATTCCTGAATTTAAAAGCCCAGCATTATATCTGTTCTTATCGCACTTGAATATGCCCTTACTATCTGCGTTACAGTATTTTTTGCAAGATCTTCTTCGTAAACTTCATCATCATCAAGCTTCATCCCGGATACATCGGCAAATACGCATACAACAGGCTTTGCAAATGAATTCCCGTTTGCCTTGACAACTCTTGCAATATATCCATTACTAAGTTCAACAACACTTCCAACAGGAAAAAGAGATGTATATTCCAGAAATGCCTTTACAAAATTAGATGAAAGCAATCCCTGCCTGGCCATTTTTACAAGTATTTCCATTGTTTTATATGGAATATTCTGTTCCCTGTAGACACGCGGTGATGACAGTGCTTCAAAAATATCAGCGACTGCTGTAACCTTCGCATAGTTATTTATAAAGCGGCAGCCGCGCTGTTTTGGATAACCTCTTCCATTTTCCCGTTCGTGTGTCTGATATGCGACAAATGAAACTCCTATAGGCAGATGAGTCACTTTTTCGAGCAGATGTAAACCAAGCATCGGATGTTTCTGTATTTCAAACAGCTCACTTTCGTCAAGGCGTCCGTTTTTCATCCGAAGTGTCTTTGGAATCAGGAGCATTCCGACATCATGCATTAAAGAACCCATTCCAATCTCTATAACCTGCTGTTCGCTGAATCCGCTGGCTGCAGCGATATTTATAGCGATAATGCAGACATTCAGTGAATGATGATACAGATAATCCCCATCTTCTGCCTTGATTGAAGACAGATTAAGAAGCATATTTCTATCTGTCAAATACGTATCAATAAATCTTTCCACTAAAGACTGTATTGATGAAGCTGATATATTCACACCGGATGCGAGTCCGTTCATTATGCGTTTTGTTCTATCAACGGATTCTTCATAAGTACTTAACTGCTGTGCTTTATATTCAGATGTGCGTTCTTTTGCAGTTATCTCTTTTGAACGGCTCTTCAGGGATATCCCTGCCGGAACATCTGAACCGCCGGAATCCTGAATGATTTTATCAAGTTCCATAAGCTTTTTTCCCGCAAGAAGCTGTTCGAAACCTTCCCGCCCCGGCAATATACCTGCCAATATCGGATTTTTCACTCCTGCGCAGTAATCCGATTCTATATTATTCTGCAGATCGTCAATACCAAGATCATCAAGATTTACAAAATCAGCATTTAATATTTTTTGGAGCTCATTATCACCTTCATTATCCCTCATGTAAACTATATCGATTTTTCTTCTTAAAAGCGCATCCACATGCTGATGTGTAAGCATAACTCCTCTGGATAAAAGCAGCTCCCCATCCTGAGTGAAATATTCTTTCTCAGTCATTATTCCGGGTTTTAAACTTGATAATGGGATCGGTACCATGATACTCCTATATTACCTTTATTTCATGATCAATTAAACGTACTGTCTTGGGTCCGATTACTTCATCCTTTACAAGATAATGACGCTCGCCGAACTTGAAAAGTGTCCCCGGCAGTGCAGCGTGTTCAATTTTTATAAACGAATTGTCAAGATAATACATTTTTCTCTGAATCAATTTTTTCCGTTCTTCAAGTATACTCATCTGTTTTTTATACTTTGACATAGTCTCGATAAGTTTTGCTACAAGAGCACGCTCCTGTGATGCAGCGCGGCCCTTCATTTCAATAATCTTCGAATACCGGGCCTGAGATTCTGCCAACTTGACATAATCGACATTGAGACCGCTGAGTATTTTGTCGGTTTTTTCGAGTTCTTCAACCAATACAAAATCTATACCGACTTCAAGCAGTGTTCTTATGCCGCTTAAATTGCCGACAGTATATAATGTCATTGAATCACGTGCCACAAGCATTCCTCCGGCGGCAGACAGAGGTTTTCCGTGTACATTGATGGTTTTGCGTGCGTAAATTGTACTGTTCAGCACCTCTTTTGCAACATTTACAGTCTTTTTGCATTTGAGTGTCTGGTTTTTCATAAATCCAAGATTCGCATCACCGGAAACCTCAACTACCCCTTTTCCCTGACCGACAAGTCCGTATTTACACAGCAGATTTCCTCCGACAACAATATGGGAATCTTCTATCACTCCGCCAATCTGCAGATCTCCGCCGCAGTCGACATTGAATCCGCCTTTGACATCCCCCGACACTATCACTGACTTTTCATATTTGATATGTCCGGTAGAAAAATCAACATCACCCTTTACAACAAAACCCTCACATATCTCAACAGCAGTGCCGTTATAACGCACCACACCATCAATTGACGCAATCAGACAATCAGTTTCTTTCTGGTCAATCTCAGTATTGGGCCCGGCCGGCAGTTTTGCCGCCACACCATCATTACACTTGACATTTTGACCACATACATTTTTCCCCGGCACACCTTTTGTCGGGGGAACAAGTTTGATCAATCTGTCCCCTCTGGCAACAGAATTGATAATATTGACATTCTTATAGTCGACACTTCCATCAGGATTTTCCTTCGGCTTCAGTGAAGTTTCAGTGCAGAAAAGAAACTCAAGCCTGCCGTTTATCCCATTCTGCGGTATTACTCCTTCAGCAATTATCACAGGTTCATCAGGATATCTGTCAAGACTGAATTCGTAAATAATATTTTTTACAAGTTCCTCATGAATTCCGAAAGTTATCTTGTTACTTGACAATAGTTTCCTGACTGCATATTCATCAGGCATCTTTCCATTCTCACCGGGCCTGTGAACAATAAGCTTTGCAGTCATCAGATCATCTGACAACTCAACATCAACACCACCGTCAAAATTTACCTCTGCAACACCGATGGTTTCACCGATCTGATATGCAAAACCTTTTACTGAAGCATACACTTCAATATTATCTTTTGAAAACACTGCTCCTTTTTCAAGAATTACACTGCATTCAACTACTTTATCTGTAAACACAGGTTCACCACGCACATTAGTTCCCGGAACAGGCGGTAACGACAGCTCTTTCTCTGCAATAATCGCACCTGGAACAACCATCTGATACTGCATGGCGATATCCTGTATCTTCCAGTAATCTCTGAGTTCTCTTATTTTGTCCAGTTCAGCTGTGCTTGTAATCGCCCGGACAAGCATCTTTGCAGCACCCTCTCTGCCCGGTTCCGCATTTTTTTCAACTGCAGCTCTGCTTATCTCATACCTGTGTCTGCCGCGCGGCCACATGTCAACCAGATTCTGCATTGCCGATTCGTCTATTCCAAACTGCACACCGGCATCTTTAAGACTGTCCATGAGCATATCAAGTGTCAATACATCCTTCTGGTCCCCGGAAGGTTCTATTGACATATAGGCATAACTGCCATCAGCTGAAATTCTGACACTGATCTTCGGCCCCGATCCTGACTCTGCGGTTCTATCGACATCAATCGAAGTAATTGCACTTTTAATAAGGGCGTTTATGATTTCAGGTGAAAGTTTCTGACCCTTTTTTAGTACTATTTTTCCACCGGCAATAGTAATTTCTGTATTCAGTATCATGCCGGGCTGAGCACTGCTTATTGGAATTTGCATGATACAGTTCCTTTTTTAAATGAATTACTGGATTTATCAGCTGACCGGCTTTAATTTATAACCCGAGTTTATCAATGGATCACTTACTGTATATTTTTTTGAATTCTTCAATAGACAGAAATATCACCTTAAGTGCCTGAAAATATTCTTCTTATGAATGATCCACTGTCTAACTCTGGAAAATTCAATAAAACATCCGTAATTTTTAACTGAAACCATTCAAAGACAATAACATGTGTTCATCAGACAGTCAAGAAATAATTTGTAAATTCCCTATCTGTGGATCTGTTGTGAGCGTTGCATTTCCTGTGGCAATCCCCGGCACCTATGATTACCGTATACCGCAGCATTTAAAAGATTCGCTTCGTCCGGGAACACCTGTCCTTGTAGAGGTGCGAAGCCGTAAAATCTGGGGAGTTGCACTTGCAATTAAAGATCATTCTGAATTCGCACGCCTTAAAGAGGTTCTTGAAATTAAAACAGGGCGATGGAGTGATGACAGCAGCTTTCTCATTAAACTTTACGAATGGATAGCTGCCTATTATCAGTGTGATCTCGGACGGGTTTTCAAGCCTATGGTAAGTAAAAAAATTCTTGACAGTAATTCAAAAAAAATACAGATGTTTACTGTTACATCACTTGATTCAAGAGAACTTAAAGAACCATACAGAGATGTACTTTCACAGCTTCAGACCCACGGCCCCATATCCAGATCTGATGCCGCAAACCTGCCCGGAGTCAAAGCATCAGCTGTCGCCTACCTTATCCGTAAGGGTTTTCTTTCAATGCATGAGCAGGAAGTAATACGGGAATCTGATGAAATGGCAATACCTGTTGAAAAGCACACTGAACACCTGACCTCCGAGCAGCAGCATGCAGTTGACAATATAGCACACATGATAGGAACTACTGATAAACCGGTTCTGCTTCATGGAATCACAGGCAGCGGGAAAACACACGTTTACATAGAATTAACATCACGCGCTTTACATCAAGGTAAAGGGGTCATGATTCTTGTTCCCGAGATTTCACTTACCCCTCAGACTATTACGCGTTTCAGATCCGCGCTTGGCAACATTATGACAGTAATTCACAGCAACATGTCCGATGGTGAGCGGCGGGACAGCCTTCAGGAGCTTGTCACGGGCTCAAAAAAAGTTGTTGTAGGAGTACGCAGCGCAGTTCTTGCGCCGATGGAAAATGTCGGACTTATCATTGTTGATGAGGAGCATGACGGGAGCTACAAACAGAGTGATTCAGAGCCAAGATATAACGCGCGTGATGTAGCTGTGATGCGCGGTCATTTTCAGCACGCGCTTGTAGTGCTTGGAAGCGCAACTCCAAGCCTTGAGAGTTTTTACAATGCTCAGAATGGAAAGTACCATTACCTGAAGCTCACAAGCCGCTACGGTGAAGGCCAACTGCCTCAGGTAAACGTTATCAATATGACAGAAGAACATGAGGCAAACAACTGGACTGTTTTTTCACGTCACCTTGCATACCGTATTGAACAGGTGCTCGCGATGAAACGCCAGATAATACTGCTTCTTAACAGAAGAGGCTTCTCAACTGTTCTGATCTGCAAAGATTGCGGTCACACATGCATATGCCCCAATTGTTCGGTCAGCCTTCATTATCACCGTACTGACAATACGATAAAATGTCATTTCTGCGGATATCAGCAGGCAGCTCCCGACAGGTGCCCGTCATGTCATGGCGAGCAGATCAAATTCAAAGGCACCGGAATCCAGCGCGCAGAGGAACTTCTGCGGGAATTATTCCCTGATGCAAACATTCTGCGTATGGATCAGGACACAACGCGCAAAAAAGGCGCTCATATCTCGATACTTAATGAATTTGCATCAGGTAAAGCTGATATTCTTATCGGTACACAGATGGTATCAAAAGGTCTTAACTTTCCAGGAGTCGCACTTGTCGGAGTGATCGCAGCAGACATCGGACTTCACCTGCCTGATTTCAGGGCATCGGAACGCACCTTCCAGCTTCTTACACAGGTGGCAGGCCGGGCCGGAAGAGCTGACAATCTGGGAGAAGTTGTTGTGCAGACCTATTTTCCTCTTGATACTGCTATAAAAACGGCACAGCTTCATGACTATGATTCATTTTACACATCGGAAATAGAATCCCGCAGGGAGCTCAATTATCCGCCATTTTCAAAACTTTCACGAATACTGGTTGAAGGTACGGTTGAATCTGAGGTCAAGTCTAAGATTTCTGAAATTGCGCTCATGATAAAAAAAACGAATGATAAAGGCATTACAGTTCTGGGCCCGACACCTGCAGCAATTGCAAAAATCGAAAACTTTACACGATATAATATGCTGATTAAATCATCATCCCCAAAAACGCAGACTTTGATGCTCGCGGATGTACGCAGGAAATTTGACAGACAATCAAAGACTTTACGAATAATTATTGATGTTGATCCTTATAATATGCTCTGATTTATTGATACTGTATCAATTAACTTAATGTATCAGTTTGATTTAACAATAGTTGCGGCAACAGTTCATTGTTCATTACTTTACAATAGACACCAAGCTGCATATTGCATCCATTCTCAGATTATAAGACTGTAAGAGTTTCCAATTCAGCTCCATGTAAAACTTACTCAAAGTGTCTCCATAAGAAATAATTTATTAGTATACATGAATCAGTCTGATATCATCATCAATACGGAAAGTGCGGTTATCTTTACAATAACTATTTATTATCTGTCTTTTATTTAATTAACTGATAATAACTTTAAACCGGATCCGTTTCTTTTCGTACTAAAGATGATAGAAGGCAATTAATTCTCCTGTACTCTCACAATTGACAAGGAGTTATTATGCGCACACTCACATTATCAAAAATCAAAGCAGCAGCAGCTCTTACCGTAAGCATGTTTCTTCCGGTATTTTCAGATGCTGTAGTAGATGGTACTTTTGATGATAATCAGAATGATTTCGAGTACTACTGGTATTACTATGATGATAATTTCGGTGTCGGCGCAAATGACCGTCCGCAGGCCGACCCGGAATCCACACCCTCGACAATTGACGTCGAATACAGGGATTCTGTGCGGCAGGCATTCGGAGATTTGACAGATAAATATGTTGTAAAAGCCTACAAATTTACTACTGCCACTGAAAGTGACCAGACCTATGCTGCAATGCCTTTTACATTTGGCGAAAAATGGCCGACTACATGGGACAAATCCAACAAACAGGAAAAATCATTTGTCGGCATAGGAACAATGCTTTGCAGGGAAGGACGTTCAATAGATCTGACAGGTGCAACAGCTGTCAGATTTAAAATCAGATCCCATGCAGAACCGCTTGACGTAAGATTTAAAATTCAGACTAAGGAAATTGATGACATTTCTAATGTCAAGGGCTCACTTCTTACAGGTGATGAATTCGGCTATTATGGAGCAATAGTAAATGTAACAACAAGCTGGCAGGAAATAACTGTTCCTGTTGACGAACTCGCACTTCCCGGAAACTGGGCCCGCCAGATTGATTTTGACATCAAAACATGCACAAAGCTCGCATGGGAAATTCAGAAAGCGTCAAACACCGTAGTGACAAAAGACACTCTTGACATTGACAATATAGTTATCATCGGTGACAACATAAAGACGCCGGTCTGGACAAATACCATAGACATTTCATACCTGCCTTCAAAACAGCCGTTCTCTGATTTCCAGACGGAGCCGCGTGATGAAACATCAATAGGAACATACTGGTATGCATATAACGATGCAGATATAGGAGGAGGATCATCATTTGTAAAAGGTGTGGTTCAGGAAACAGGTTCAACACATATGAAACTTGATTTTATAGAAAATTCCGGTTCAGAGGATAAGGGGTATGGTATAGGATCTGAATACAAAATCGGGAAATCAATTGATCAGTCCGGCGTTTTTATTCCCGGATTTGCAGGCATAGGCTGCAATATTTACGATTCAGTCAACGCAAAGTACTTTAATGCTGATGATAACAATGTGTCAATGATCATGTTTCATTACAAGACAAGCGGCGATATGAGATATGTAACATTTGAACTGAGCGACGTCTCTGATGTTGCTGATGCGACAAAACCAGAACAAAAGATAAGTTTACGCGGCTCAGGAGTTGTTCATTACAGAAATCTGCCAAATACCGGGGACGTATGGAAATCAGTGGTTATCCCGTTTGATGAACTGCTCTGTCATGATGACTGGGCGGGTTCAACATCCATTCCTCTTGACAAGTCAAAACTTGCAAAGATCCAGTGGAAAGTTCAGGGTACAGAGGGTTCAGGCGGAACATTCCAGATTGACAACGTGTACTTTGTCAATGATGAAGATGTATCAGTTAAAAAACAGCTCATTTCAAGGCACAATGACAGGTTCAATGTTAAGCTTGTCAATAACTCGATTATGATCAAACTGAGTCCTGATTATTCTTTGAAAAGAGCAAGCGTCAGTATTATTAATGCACAGGGCAAGACCGTCCTATCTAATTCAACTGCATTGACTAACAGCAGCTCTGAATGCAGAGTTTCTGCTTCAAGCTTGACATCAGGATACTACATTGTACATGTCAATGGAACAACTGCACGTAATAAACCGGTCAGTTTATCATCGCATATCAGTATTATTAACTGATCGATTTTTAAATTTATTTACCTGCACAGCCATCTCACAGAAAGTCAGAGACTATTCATTTTGCCCTCTGAAAAGAAAAGTCTCTGACTTTTTTACATAAAAACCAATCGTTCCAGATCAATTTTCATTATATTATGTAATTAGCAATCAATTGATTGTTATTTGCCATATTCTCCTAAGGAATAACCATGCGAAATCAGCTGTTTAGCAGGATCTGTTTATCAGCAATTCTTATCTCAATCATGCCGATTCAATCTTTTTCAGATTCAGGTACTTTAATCAGAGACAGCCTGAGCGCTACCCCAGAGATCTTCGATCATGCGGTTACCCTCATAGGCAATGAAGGATCAACACCATCACTATTATCAAGATATTCTGATTTCGAAGGGGATATCCCCGGCGAATCAGCACTGCAGACATACTGGTATGCATTCGATGATTCACAGGTTGGCGGTAATTCTGTTATTGATGAAAACTATGCAGTCAAGAATGATACAACAAAGCTTTTTACTCCCAAATGGATTAGCGGCTCAGGTGTTTCCAAAACAGGAACCGATGAAGGAACAGGCTGCACAATTAAATTTACACTTGGCGATTCAATTGATAATAACGGTACAAAAACAAGCAGTTTTACAGGCATCGGAAACGACTTCTACGACTCAGCAGATGCAGAATACTGGGATGCCTCACTTCCAGGTGCATCTGCAATCTACTTTCAATACAAAACCACCGGTGATATGGAAAAAATCTCAGTTGAGCTCAGTGATGGATCTGATGTTTCAGATTCAGAAAATCCCGGCAGGTCAGAGAGTATTCGCGGCAAAAATAATGTAATGCACAGAGATGTCCTCCCCTCAGCAAAAGATTCTGAAGGTAACAGTGTCTGGATGTCAGTCAGGATTCCTTTCGATTCACTGATCTATGATTTTGACGGGCCGGATTCAGATTACATCCCTCTTGACACAAAAAAACTTGCCAGGATACAGTGGAAAATGAAAGGCGCAAAAGGTGTAGGCGGCACACTGCATATTGACAACATTCACCTTCCTGGTGTTACTGACTGCGGCTGTACTGAAGGTTATAAAGAGACAATTATGCAGCAGCTTAAAGCAAAGAAAAATATATCGGGCTTAAGTTTTGTAAACAATATGATAAAATTCAGACCCGCTTCAGATTATTCTCTGAAAAACGGCCATCTTAGTATTATAAATACACAGGGAAAAACAGTATTGTCCACATCTGTTGCATTGACGTCCAACAATCAGGAGTACACGGTTTCTACTGTCAACCTGAGATCCGGTCACTATATCGTACGCCTGAGCGGAACGACTTCCGGCAGCAAACCGGTCAGCCTGATTTCACGGATAAACATTGTCAATTGACTGCTAAGATCTCTGTTGCCGGCTCACTTCAGCGCAGTACCGCTCACTTCGACTCCGCTCAGTGAGCTATGTGTGTCTCGTATACAAAAGCTGCATAATGCGTGAGACTATGGTTGACACATAGATAAAGCCTACATCGGTCGTTGAGCGGAGTCGAAACGACCGGTGATAAAAACAGGCAGAATCATTATGTGCCGCTATAAATATCGCCGCATGTTTCTCATGCGGTTACTCACTTCGGCTCCGCAACAAAAGGAAATGCCAATTGTAAACACCGAAATAACATTTCTCATTTTCACCGATAAATTATTTTCAAAATTGCTTTTAATCAAATAATTGAACCGGTGGACGAGTCCAAGTTTTGAGTGTTTTATATTTCTGTAAGGTACTGTAATTCTTTATTGTTACCATCCTAAAAATATATTACCTGATTATTAAGCTTATTCTGTAGGATAAATATATTCATTTATATAATCCCATTGGCTACAAATCGCACTGTTACCTAAATATGTGGTAGTTTTTAATTCTCTTTTATAAAGATGATAACTTGGATGTGTACCTTCCATTAGATTTCTGTCACCATAAATTGGATTTGAAAAATGTCTAACTGCAAATGCGCAATGTCCTATTTCATGTGCAACAACATCATATCCAAATGTCGATATTATTATTTCCTGTGTCCATTGACCAACACCAGCCATACCAAGATAAGAACCCTTAGACTTCCATAACGTTTCACCGATAATTTGATTATTTATAATGCTTACAGAATGGTCTCTTGCTAGAGGAGATGTCAAGTTTAAAACCCAAACTCTTTCAATACCGTTTTCCATAGTAGCTGTAAATTTAATACTTTCGCTATTATCATCACCAGAAAAGCCATACAATGCATTACTGTTTAACTTAGTAAAATCATTTCCAGTACCATTAGCATCATAAATCCAAATCTTCATATCACCCATTTTTGGTTGTAAACCTGTATTAGGGTTTGAGATAACTACCCAATTATGTAAACGCCTTTTTACATATATACATGTATTCAAATATTCTGGTAACCCATTTTCAATTTCTGTATATTCAGGTTCAGTATGTTTGCTTTGTTGATATTACAAAAGTGCTTTTTTTGATGCACTCATGATATCACAACTAATTATAATAAGTCTTCTGATAAACTGGGACTAAAAATATTTTTCAGCAGGATAACCAATGACCGAATCTTTTGACAGAGGGACAATTCTTCAAAAATACAGCGATCTTATGATTGACGAATCAAAATCTGACGGCGGGATTCCATCGAAAGAACCATTCGTTTTACATCCTCAACATTGTCAATGCATCAAAAAAAGCATCAGACTTTGTAATACAATCCTTTTGAAAATAGCATCCGTAAAAACAACCTTTGCAGGATCGTACAATGCGTTCTTTTTCAATTCTCCATCGCTCATCATCAAGCCTCGATATTGAACTAATTGGAATCGCAGTATCGT
>Ga0209373_10001721_pt1 | contig 24430 bp, 17 predicted proteins | sample Higcelweek5metaG_FD_187173 | JGI IMG/M metagenome (GOLD analysis project Ga0209373, IMG submission 187173) | Freshwater pond sediment microbial communities from the University of Edinburgh, under environmental carbon perturbations - High... | ecosystem: Environmental > Aquatic > Freshwater >... | reverse complement strand
GCGGCTGGAGATGGGGATCTACGTGGATGAGACCGACGTGGGCCGCGTGAAGCAGGGCCTGCCCGTGGAGTTCCGCGTGGATTCGCAGCCGGGCAAGACCTTTGGCGGCACAGTGGACCGCGTGTACCCCGACCCGGAGATCCGCGACAACATCGTGTATTACAAGGCCCTCGTCACCGTGGACCGCGAGGAGGCCCTGTTCCTGCGGCCAGAGATGACCACCCAGTGCAGCATCGTGGTCGACACGCGCGAGGCCGTGCTCACCGTGCCCAACCAGGCCCTCAAGTGGGTGGCGGGCAAGCAGACCGTGTTCGTGGTGGACAAAACCCAGCCCGACGGCGTGCGCCGGGTGGAGCCCAAGCTCGGCCTGCCGGGCCTGGAGCGCAGCGAAGTGCTGGAAGGCTTGGCCGAGGGCGAAGAGGTGGCCACGCAGATTGTTCTTTCCGGGCAGGAAAAGCCCGCCGAGACGCACAAGGCCGAGGAGAAGCCCGCGCTCAAGCCCGCAAGCTCCGGCGCCAAGAAGGGGTCGTGATGCCTGCGGCGCCGCACAAGCCGGAAGCGGGCCACCAAGCGGAAGCGAGCCCCAAGGACGCAGCCGCCGTCGGCGTTGCCGGAGCCTCCGGCGCTTCCGCGCCCGTGGTGGAACTCGTCGACATCCGCAAGGTCTTCCGCCAGGTGCTGGCCCCGGAGCAGCGTCCCGGCGTGCTGGCGCGCCTTTTCCGGCGCGGGTCGGCCACGCCCGCGCCAGCCGGACAGGCCACGACGCAGCCGGACGCCGCGGAGCTGGAAGGCGGCGTGGAGGTCCTCTCCGGCATCAACCTCACCATCCGCAGCGGCGAATTCGTCGCCTTGCAGGGCACTTCCGGCTCGGGCAAGAGCACGCTGCTGCATCTCATGGGCCTGCTCGACTCGCCCACCAGCGGCACCTACAAGCTGCTGGGGCGCGATGTCTCCGGCCTGCCGGACGACGACCTCTCGGCCCTGCGCAACACGGTGCTGGGCTTCGTGTTCCAAAGCTTCTACCTGGTGCCTTATGCTACGGCCCTGGAAAATGTCATGCTGCCCGGCATGTACTCCGACCTCGCCCCGGCGGAACTGCGCAGCCGCGCCCTGGACCTGCTGGACAAGGTGGGCCTGGCCGACCGCGTGAACTTCAAGCCCGCCAACCTTTCCGGCGGGCAGCAGCAGCGCGTGGCCATGGCCCGGGCGCTCTTGAACCGGCCCCGGCTCATCCTGGCCGACGAACCCACGGGCCAGCTCGACAGCGCCACCAGCGCGGAGATCATGCGGCTTTTCGCCCAGGTGAACGAGACCGGCACCACCATCGTGCTGGTGACCCACGACGAAGGCGTGGCCGCCAAGGCCAGGCGCGTCATCCGCATCGTGGACGGCCGCATCGCCGACGGGCAGGCGCAGACGGCTGCTTCGACGGCAGCCCAAGCAGGCACATCTCCGGGCGCACCGGCTAACCCCGCGGCGTGAGGCGCCACGTGGACCGCGCCCAGGCACACGCCCTCCTGCCGGAGACCGCCCGCCTCTTGCTCCGCTTTCCCCACCCCGGCCCGGCCCGGCGGAACCGGGCCCGCGTCTTGCCTGTGTTTTTGCCATTCGCAGGGTGCCCGCAACGCTGCATCTATTGCAATCAGCCCGCGCAAACCGGCGCCCGGCCGGAACCATTGGAGACCATTCACGCCCGCCTGGCCGAAACCCTGGCAGCGCAATCCCTTGCCGCGCCCGCCCATGCGGGACCGGCGGACGGCCCTGCGCCGGAGCTGGCCTTCTACGGCGGCACCTTCACCGCCCTGCCCGCGCCCTGGCCGGAACGCTTCCTCGAACTGGCGCGGCCGCATCTGGAGCGCGGCAGCCTCAGCCGCGTGCGCTGCTCCACTAGGCCCGACGCCGTGACCGTGGAACAGCTCTGTCGGCTGCGCGGGCTGGGCCTTTCGCTGGTGGAGCTGGGCGTGCAGAGCTTTGACGACGACGCCCTCGCGGCCAGCGGACGCGGCTACACAGGCCAAACGGCTCAAGCGGCCTGCGGACTGGTGCGCGCGGCCGGGCTGGCCTTGGGCGTGCAGCTCATGCCGGGCATGCCGGGGCAATCCGTGCAGGCATTCCGCGCAGACTTCACCATGACGGCCGCTCTTGAACCGGAGCTTGCCCGCCTCTACCCTTGCCTGGTGCTGGAGGGCACGCCCCTGGCCGACCTATGGCGCGCCGAAGGCTACACGCCTTGGCCCCTGGAATTGGTCGTGGAGGAACTGGCCGCCGCGCTGCTTGCCTTGTGGGCAGGTGGCGTGCGCGTGGGGCGCATCGGCCTTGCGGAGGAGCCGGGCCTGCGCGTGCTCGCCGGGCCGCGGCACCCGGCCCTGGGGCAAATGGCGCGGGCTCGGGCGCTGCAAATGCACGTGGCCAAACTGGCCGCAACGCTGCCCATGTCCGCGCCGCGGCCGAACCTGCTTTTGCTGCCGCGCGGCCTGCAAGGCGAGGCTCTGGGCCAAAGCAACACGCTGGCCAAGGGCTACGCCGACCTGGGTCTGGCCATCAAATTCTGGGATGAGGCGGATTTGGCCCTGGCCGTTGACTGAGCAAGGAGGCCGGGCTTCTGGAATTGCCGCCATGTTCGCGGCAAAGAACAACCACCAAGCCGCCGAAACGCGGTCCCGCAGCCAAGCGCAAGCCTCACGATCACGGATTGGCCAGGCCTTGGCGCGCGGTTGGGCGCCTCACGCTGCGGCTCGGGGAGGCAGGGCGCGCGGGGCTTTGCTCCCGGCGCGAAATCTGGTAGGCAGGTGCAGTTTTTCCAAGGGGAACGCATGAAAGCCAAGCAATATTTCGAAGATGCCCTGCGCGCGGCGCTGAGCCGCATGGACCTCACGTGGCCGGAGAAGACTCTCATTGAACCCCCGCGCGAGCGTAAGTTCGGCGACTACTCCGCCAACGCGGCCATGCTCCTGGCCGGTGCGGCCAAGCAGAAGCCGCGCGACCTGGCCGAGGCCATTGCCGCAGATCTGCGCGCCCACGACGCCCTGGGCCAGTTCGAGCGCATCGAGGTGGCCGGGCCGGGCTTTCTCAACGCCACCTTTGCGCCGGGCTTCTGGCACACCATTTTGGCCGATGTGAACGCCGCCGGCACCGGCTATGGCGCGTCCAACATGGCCAAGGGCGAGCGCGTGCAGGTGGAGTATGTCTCCGCCAACCCCACGGGACCGCTGCACATCGGCCACGGCCGCGGCGCGGCCCTGGGCGACAGCATCGCCCGGCTGCTCAAAAAAACCGGGCACGACGTCTCCTGCGAATACTACATCAACGACGCGGGCCGCCAGATGCGCATCCTGGGCGATTCCGTGTGGCTGCGCCTGCGCCAGCTGGCCGGGCAGAACATCCCCGATCTGGAGGACTTCTACCGGGGTGATTACATCAAGGATATCGCCGCGCGCGTGCATAAAGAAAACCCAGACATTCTCAACATGCCGGAAACACAGGCCATCGACATCTGCTTCCACGAGGCCGTGGACGAAATTCTGGCGGGCATCAAGCAAGACTTGCGCGATTTCCGCGTGGGGCACGATGTCTGGTTCTCTGAAAAAAGCCTGGTCGACGCCGGGCGCATCACCGAAACTTTCAACGACCTGCTGTCGCGCGGGCTGGCCTTCGAACAGGACGGCGCCCTGTGGTTCAAGACCACGGAATACGGCGACGACAAGGACCGCGTGCTGCGCAAATCCTCGGGCGAACTCACGTACTTCGCCTCGGACATCGCCTACCACCACGACAAGTTCAAGCGCGGCTTCGACCGTGTCATCGACATTTGGGGCGCGGACCACCACGGCTATGTGCCGCGCATGCAGGGCGCGGTGGAGGCCCTGGGCCGCAAGGGCGCGCTCACGGTCATCCTGGTGCAGCTGGTGAGCCTCTTGAAAGACGGCGAGCAGGTGGCCATGAGCACCCGCGCGGGCAAGTTCGAGACCTTGGCCGATGTCGTGGCCTACGTCGGGGCGGACGCCGCGCGCTTCCTGTTCCTCTCCCGCAAGAGCGACTCGCCCCTGGAGTTCGACCTGGAGCTGGTGCGCAAGAAGAGCATGGACAACCCCGTGTATTATGTGCAGTACGCCCACGCCCGCGTGCACTCCATGCTGGCCAAGGCCAAGGACGCGGGCATCGTTCCCGCCGCCCCCGGTGCGGCGTGCCTGGCGCACCTGAGCACGCCGGAGGACCTGGAGATTTGCCGCCAGCTGGAGCGCTTCCCCGATGTCGTGGCCAGCGCGGCCCAAACCTTGGCGCCCCACGTGGTCAGCCATTACCTCTCGGAACTTGCCGCGGCGCTGCACAAATACTATACGCAGCACCATGTGCTTTCGGCCGGGCCGGAAATCGCCTCCGCGCGCCTGCTACTGCTCTCCTGCGTGGCCGTCACCCTGGCCGCCGGGCTGGACCTGCTGGGCGTCAGCGCGCCGGAGCGCATGGACCAGGTGAGCGAAGAAGCCCCCGCGGCAGACGCTTGAGCCGACCAGCAGAAGACCTCCCAAGGAGTCCCGCGAGATGAATGCGCCGATCCGGATCAAGGACCCCAATTCCTCCAAGCAGTACAGCTTCAATCTGACCTTTGGCGGCATGGCCGTGCTGCTCAGCGCGCTGACCCTGGCGCTGACCCTGTTCTTCATCCTGGGCGTGCTGGTGGGCCGCGGGCACAGGCCCGAGACCGCAGTGCCCGTTGTGGCCGGCATGATGCCCAAGGACCCCATGTCCAGGGCCGTGCCCTCGCCGGACGTGCTGAAGGCCGAGGACCTGAATTACGGTGAGCAGCTCGGAAAACACAACGACGCCCCGGCACCGGCGCGGGCGATGGACAAGAACGAGCACAAGACCCCGGAAAAGAAAGCGGAAAAAGCCGAGACCAAGAAGGATCCCAAGAAGGACGCCAAGGCCGAGGCCAAGACCGAAGCAAAGCCCGAGCCCAAGGCTGAGGCCAAGACCGACGCCAAGAAGGACACCAAGAAGGCCGAAAAGCTGGCCGACAAGAAGGCGGCGGAAAAGAAGCCCGATCCGGACACGCAGCGCTACGACTACGCTTACCAGGCGGCCACCTTTCCCGACGCCGACTCCGCCAAATCCTTCCTCAAGCGGGTCAAGGGCATGGGCCTCAAGGGCGACATTGAAACCGGCACCACGAACGGCAAGAACTGGCACCGCGTGGTCGTCTTCTTCCAGGGTACGCCCACCGACACGCGCGCCCTTAAGGAAAAGCTGGGCACCCTGGGCGCCCAGAAGCTGGTCATGCGCTCCAAGACACCAATCTAATTCCGTTTCATATCTTTCGACGCGAGTGGAGGCGGCCCGGATGTTCGTCGATCCGGGCCGCCTCGCTGCATAAGGAGGGGGAGGAGTGGAGCGTCTGCCTGGGGTGGGAAGGGAAGCGGAAATTTCTCGCCCGGACCGGACTAGCCCGTGACAGCCAGGGCTTGGCGCATTACCGGCCAGGATGTTTGCCCCTCTTCGCCCCCGCTCTCCACGCTCTGGGCCTTCGTTCCCAGCAGCCCTGGCAGCGCACCGCGCAGGGAAAGCAGGTCGCGCACCACCTCCGGGTCGAACATGGTGCCAGCCCCGCGCACAACCTCCACCACGGCCAGATCCAAGCTTAAACTGCGGCGGTAGGGGCGCTCCTCAGTCATGGCGGAGAGGGCGTCGGCCACGGCCACAAGGCGCGCCCCAAGGGGAATGTCGGCGCCGCGCAAGCCGTTGGGGTAGCCGGATCCGTCAAAGCGCTCGTGATGCGCGAGCACGATCTCGCACACGCCGGGCCTGCCGCAGAACACGCGCACCGGCCGCAGAATCTCCGCGCCGATGCGGGGGTGCTGGCGCATGATCTCCCATTCGGCAGCGTTGAGCGGACCAGGCTTGCGCAGGATGTGGTCCGGAATGCCGATCTTGCCCACATCGTGCAGATGACCCGCCATATGGACCATCTGCGCCTGGAGCGGCGTCAGGCCATGCGCCTGGGCCAGCAGGCCGGCAAGGTCAGCCACGACCTCCGAGTGCTGGAAGAGTCGCCTGTCGCGGGCGTCCACGGCCCGGCCAAGGCTCTCGGCCAGCTCGTGCGCCGTGTTGGTGGCGCAGGCGCCCAGGCCGCCGCACTTGCCGGAGCAGGCGCGGGGAACACCTTGAGCATTCTTTGTTGCAGCGGTATTTCGCGGCCCTTGCCCAGACCCGGTTTCCATGTACATGCGTCTCTCCTGTGCAACGGATTTGGCAAGCTTCCGCTTGCAGGCACAGGCACTCCACGCTGCGCAAAGTCTTTCTGCATGGATTGAAATTGAAAGTCAACTTCATAAACTGCGTAATGATGAATCTGCGCAGCAGAAGAGCCAGCAGCCGCAACCAGCCGGGCGTCGGGCAGAGCATGGCCGCGGGCGGGACCGCGCAAGCCCGGCAAATGCGCAACGAAAGCCTGGCGACGCTTCTGTCCAGCACGGCCAAGGCAAGCCGCCGCGGCCATGCGGCAAGGCCCATTCCGCGAGGAGGCGTGCGGACGGCCTGTCCGTGACACGCCCTGCTCCGCTCCTGGGTCGATACAAGACGCAGGACACAGTAAGACATCCGGGTTGGACGAGAGGGCGTTGCGCGCGCCACTTGCGGAGGATCGCAACGAGAAACGGCTGGGCCGCGCCGGCGAACCGCAGCAACGGGCAGGGTCAACAAAAATGCGGCGGCCTATCACCGCGACGAGGATGTGAGAAGGCGAAGACGGCAACGTTCAGGCACTGCGCCAAAACGCGGCGGAGCGCTCAGGCCGCGGACAATCGGCGGACGAGACGGCTGGAGCCCGGCGCCCTCTTGCCGACAGCGGGTTAGATGCTCAACAGGGCCGCGTGCATGCGGCGCTTGCCAAAGGCGTGGCACTGCTGATTGCTGCCGATGAAGATGTCGATGCTCTTGTCGTGCCGCGCGGCCATCAGGTCGTTGATCTCAAAAATGCCGATGCCCTCGATGCGGACCTTTCTGCCAAACACCCAGCCCTTGTCGAAAAGGTCGCGGGACACGGCGATGGTGCCGGGCCGCACATGACGCATGGAGGCGGCGATGTTGGGGTCGGAATCGGTCTGCGAAGGGTCGGCGTTGTATGCGGTGACGGTGACCATGGCCACGGGCCGGGTCTGCGCTTCCAAACGGCGCAGGTATTCCTGGTCCGTCACAAGCATGTGGACAGCCTCGGCCCGGTATTCGTAGCTCGTGGAGCTTTTCAACGTTTGCAGCTCGCTGGCCTGTGCGGCCAAAGCGGCCAGAGAGCAGACCAGGGCGGCGGCCAGGGCCAGGAACACGGCTATGGTGAGATGCCGGGTCATGGAGCCTCCTTGGGAACGGGTTATGTCTTCTCCGGTGCTCGGTGCAATTCTCCGCGTCCCCAGCACCAGCAAGCAAGGTCTGTTCCAATGCGCGATAGTGGGCCTTGCGTGGCCCTTTATGGATTGTTACCCGCCTTGCAGTCAACGGGTATTGTCAAGCGCATGACGGTGCCGCCGCCGGGCCGGTCCAAGGCCTCAAGCTCGCCGCCCAAACAACGGGCCAGCCTGCGGGCGATGGCCAGCCCGAGCCCCGCGCCGCCAAAAGTGCGGGTGAAGCTGGCATCGGCCTGCACAAAGGCCTCGAACACCTGCTCGCGCTTGTCCGGCGGAATGCCGATGCCGCTGTCCTCCACGCAGAAAACAAGGCGTTCGTTGTGCTCCGGGTCCAGCCCGGCGGCCAGGCCGACATGCCCGGCCGGGGTGAACTTGATGGCGTTGTCCAGCAATTTGGTGAGCACTTGGCGCAAGTCCTGCGGATCCGCGCGCACCAGTTCGGGCAGCCCCGCCCCGGCCTCCAGCCGAAACTCCACGCCCTTGGCTTGGGCCAGGGGTTCGTACACGGCGCGCAAGGCGTTGAGCAAATCCGTGGGCGGAAAGAGCAGGCATTCGCTCTCGCCCTTGGCGGCTTCAAGCCGCGCATACTCGATGACATTGCCCAAAAGCTGGTTCAGCCGTTCGGCGGATTCCAGCGCCACGGCAGTAAAATCCTTCTGGTCCGGGGTCAGCTCCGTGCTTTGCAGCACCTGGAGCATGCCCAGAATCCCGTTCAACGGCGTGCGCACCTCATGGGTCATGTTGGCCAAAAAGTCGCTTTTGGCCCGGCTGGAGCTCTCGGCCTCCTCCTTTGCGGCGAGCAGATCGCGCTGCGACAGCAGCTGCTCCGCGCCAAGGGCGAAGACGTCCGCCAGCGAGGCCACCGTGTCCAAGTCCACCTGGGTGTAATCCCGGCCAGGGTTCGCCAGCGTTATCTGTCCCACGAGGCGGCCCTTGCTCAGCGCCGGCATGGAGAGCAGCTGGCGGATGGCGATGTGCCCCTCCGGCAGGCCGATGGCGCTCGGGTGGGCCGCCGGGCTGTTCTCGAAGTACCCACCGCGCGTATTGAGGCTATGCCCCCAAAGTCCGCGGTAGCTGCCGTCCGGCCCAACGGGAAAGGTCACCGGCAACGCGCCCAGGGTACACTCGCCGCTGTGCATCATGGCGCTCATGGCGCGGGGCTGCATGCCGCCGGTGCGCTGGTCGATGAACGCCACATAGCCGTGGCGGCTGCCCGTGAGCTCGCAGGCGCGGGCGAGCAGATGCTCGGCGATGACATCCATGTTCGGCGTCGAACCGAGCAGCGCCCGGGCGGATTCGGCCAGGCTGCGGCTCAGGCGCGTCTCGAACTTGAGGCGTTCCTCCGCGGCCTTGCGCGTGGAGATGTCGCGCACAATGCCCACGGCATATTCCTGGCCCTCGTGCACCACAGCCGTGATGCTGGTCTCCACGGGGAACACGCTGCCGTCCTTGCGGCGGTATTCGGCTTCAAAAGTCATTTGCCGCGCCTGCCGCAGGTTGGCGCTTACCTCCTGCCAGTTCTCAATGGTGCGCGCGGGGTTGACGCGCTGCATATCCAGCCCGATCAGCTCCTGGCGCGCATACCCCAGGCCATCGCAGGCGGCGCGGTTGGCGTAGGCGATGCTCCGGTCGCTCACCCGGACCCACAGGATCATGTCCTGCACGTTGCTCATGCCCACCTCGGCCTGCCGCAGGCTGGCCTCCAGCTCCTTGCGCTTGGTGATGTCGCGCACGATGTTCAGGGAATATTCCACCCCGCCGTGCCGCACCAGCGTCGAGGCGCTCTCCACGGGCAACGGGCTGCCGTCCTTGCGGCGGAACACCATCTCGGCCATGGTGGGACCATATTCCCGCAGGGCCTGGCCGTGGGCGCGCCAGTTCTCCAGCGTACGGGCGGGGTTGAAGTCAAGAACGTTCATGCCGAGCAGCTCGGCGCGCGTATACCCCAGGGTGTCGCAGGCGGCCTGGTTGGCGAAGACGATGTGCGCGTCCTCGATGTCCGCCCACAGAACCATGTCGCCGGCGTTGTCCACGCTCACCTGGGCCTGGCGCAGGTCGTCCTCCAGGGCCTTGCGCTCCCGCAGGTCCTGCGCGACACCCAAATAACCCTCCAACGCGCCGGCTTCGGAATAGACGCCCGTAACGGTGAGATCCACCGGCACATGGCGGCCGTCTTTGGTCACGTAGGTCCAGTTCCGGGAGTCGAAGCCCTGGGGCCCGCCCTCCAACGCCAAGGCCACAAAGGCGTCGAACCCGGCCACGGGATGCCCCAGGCGCTGCGTCAACTCCCGGCCATAGGCTTCAACTTCCGCGGGCAGATGAAAGACCTGGGGCGTGGCCTTGCCCACCAATTCCTCGGCCGTGTAGCCCAGCATGTGCTCCGACCCGGAATTGAAAATGCGGATGATGCCAGCGAGATCCGTGGAAATGATGGAGATGCGGCTGGCGGCGCGCAACACACCGGCAAGACGCGCGCGCGCATGTTCCTGGGCCTCGTGCCCTTCGCAGAGCTGCTCCATGTGGCGCAGGCGGGATTTGGCGCGGCGTTGGGTCAGGGCGCAAACGGCGGCGCCCGCCGCCAGCAGAAAGGCCAGCCCCCACAACCCCAGCGGACCCTGCAGGCTCATGGCCTGGGCAGCGCCGCCCGCCGCAAGGGCCGGTGGCGCAAAAACGGCTGGCAACGCCAGGGCGCAAAGCAAGGCCAAGGGATGCCGCCTTGTCGAATTTGCAGTGTTCCGCGCCGTGGTCTGCGGCAAAAGGCCCCCCTTGGTCACAATGTCTTTCAATATTTCTATCAAATCCGGTAATAAGAGGCAATGGCGACAGCCGGAAAGCATACTCCGCGCCCATCTGGACGCAACAAGCGGCTTTTGCCCGCAGGGCGCAGGGCCAGCCGGCACGTTCCCTCCGCCCTGCCTGTCTGAAATCATGTGTCACGCTCCTTGCGTCAGAGCGGACAGGCCCGACCTTCACCGCACACTCGCCGCGACGGCCATCATGCTCCCACTCCTGTGGGGTGGAGGCACAGATGCCGAAGAGCGGCCCTGTTGTGGCACTTGCGGGGGATTGTTGTTCTTGCCTTCGCCGCTGTGGTCTTCGCACTTCGGCCAGCATGTTCGACCGTCCTCTGCCCTCCATTCCACGCTCCGCTTGCCGCCAGTGCCGCCCAAGGATACAAATCGGCACAGTGCGGGCTTTACATGCCCGGCGCCGACCTTACCTATGGCTCCGGGGCTTGTGCCATCGGCCCCGGCTGGAGGTTTCATGGCTGAGACGATCACAGCGCGGGCGCGCGTCAAAGGCATGCACTGCGCGGCCTGCTCCGCGCGCATTGAGCGCATTCTGCGTGGCCGGGAAGGCGTGGCGCGGGCGGACGTGAGCCTTGCGGCGGAAAGCCTTGAGGTCGCCTTCGACCCGGACCGCGACAACACGGAAGACATGGCCCGCGCCATAGCCGACGCCGGGTTCGAGGCCTTGTTCGATGCGCCGGAGGCGGATGCGCCAAACGCCGCCAGCCTGCATCTGGCGCTGACGGGCATGACCTGCACAGCCTGCTCCGCGCGCATCGAGCGCGTGTTGAAGGCCGCCGAGGGTGTGCGCGAAGCCGCCGTGAACCTGGCGACCGAAAGCGCCAGCGTGGTCTACGACCCGCGTGTGGTCCGCCCCTCCGCCCTGCTCCAGCTCATCGCCGACGCCGGGTTTGGCGCGCAGATCGTTTCGCGCTCGGCAGCGCAGTTTGAGGACCGCCGCCGCGAGGCCGAACAGCGGCTGGAGCGCCAGAAGCGCGAGCTAATTCCGGCCTTCGCCTTTGCCCTGCCCCTGCTGGTGCTCTCCATGGGCCACATGGCTGGCCTGCCGCTGCCCGGCTTTCTTGACCCGGAACAAAGCCCGGCGGCCTTTGCCTGCGCCCAGCTGCTGCTGACCCTGCCGGTGCTGTGGACCGGACGCGGCTTCTATTTGCGGGGCATTCCCGCCCTGCTGCACAAAGCGCCCAGCATGGACACCCTGGTGGCCGTGGGCACGGGCGCGGCCTTCCTGCACAGCCTGTGGAACACGGCGTTGATCCTCCTGGGCGACATGCCCGCCCACCGCGCGCACGACCTGTATTACGAATCCGCGGCCGTGCTGCTGGCCATGATCTCCCTGGGCAAGTACCTGGAGGCCAGAAGCAGGCTCAAGACAACGGGCGCGGTGCGGGCGCTGCTCTCCCTCGCTCCGGACACGGCCACCCTGCTACGCGCCGGTGAGCTCGGGCCGGAAGAAACCAAAGTGCCCGCGGCCGAGGTCATTCCCGGCGACACGGTGCTGGTGCGCCCGGGCGAGCGCATTCCTGTCGACGGCGCGGTGCTTTCCGGCGCAGGCGGCGTGGACGAAAGCATGCTCACGGGAGAAAGCCTGCCCGTGGTCAAGGGCCCTGGCGACCGCGTGGCCGCCGGAACCCTCAACGGCGCGGGCGCGCTGACCATCCGCGCGGAAAAGACCGGCGAGGACACCATGCTGGCGCGCATCGTGGACATGGTCCAGCAGGCCCAGGGCTCCAAAGCGCCCATAGCCAGCCTGGCCGACCAGATCAGCGCGGTGTTCGTGCCCACGGTCATGGCCATAGCCGTCCTGGCGGGGCTGGGCTGGCTGCTCTATGGCGCGGGTGCGCCCTTCGCCCTCAAGATCTTCACGGCGGTGCTGGTCATCGCCTGCCCCTGCGCCATGGGACTGGCCACGCCCATGTCCATCATGGTCGCCACCGGGCGCGGCGCACAGCTGGGCGTGCTCGTCAAAAGCGGCGAGGCCCTGCAAGCCGCGAGCAACGCGGGCGTGGTCATCTTCGACAAGACCGGCACCCTGACCCACGGCAAGCCGGAGCTGACGGAGATCATCAGCGCGCCGGGGCTGGACCTGGCCGAAAACGAGCTTCTGGCCCTGGCCGCCGGAGCGGAAAGCCGCTCCGAGCATCCTCTGGCACAGGCCGTGCTGACCGGAGCCGCGGCGCGCGGCATCGCCATCCCCGCGCCGGAGTCCTTCCAGGCCCAGCCGGGGCAGGGCATAGAGGCCAGGGTTTCCGGCCGCGCGGTGCGCCTGGGCAACGCGGCCTTTGCCGGTGCGGCTTTTGCCGAGGGCCCCCTGGGCGCAGCCGTGGCGCGCATGGCCGATGCTGGCCAAACCCCGCTGTGCCTTGAGGTGGACGGTGCGCCTGCAGCCATTCTTGGCGTGGCCGACCAACTGCGACCGGAGACCGCGGACGTTTTGGCCCGGCTCAAGGTCTTGGGCATGCATGTGGTCATGCTTACGGGCGACAACGAACGCACGGCCAAGGCCATTGCCGCGCGCGCCGGGGTGACGAACATCATCGCCGGGGTGCTGCCCGACGGCAAGGCCAAGGTCGTGGAAGTGCTGCGCGACGAGTTCGCCGCCTCGGGCAAGACCGTCGTCATGGTGGGCGACGGCATCAACGACGCGCCGGCCCTGGCCAGCGCGGGCGTGGGTCTGGCCATGGGCTCGGGCATCGACGCCGCCGTGGAGAGCGGCGACATGGTGCTCCTGTCCGGCGGGCTTTCCGGCGTGCTCACGGCGCTGGCGCTTTCACGCGCGGCCATGCGCAACATCCGCCAAAACCTGTTCTGGGCCTTCGCCTTCAACTCCATCGGCATTCCCGTGGCCGCCGGGCTTTTGTACGCCTTTGGCGGGCCAACCCTGAATCCCATGCTCGCGGGAACCGCCATGGGCCTCAGCTCCGTCACCGTGGTGGGCAACGCCCTGCGTCTGCGCTTCTTCAAACCATAACCGCGAAAAGGAGAGCCCCCTATGCCCAGCATCACCGTGAAAGGCATGACCTGCAACCACTGCCGCATGTCTGTGACCAAGGCCCTGGAATCCCAGCCGGGCGTCTCGAACGTCAACGTGGATCTGCTCTCCGGCAAGGCCACCTTTGACGCGGCCGGCTCCTACGACCCCGCCGCAGCCAAGAAGGCCATTGAAAAGATCGGCTTCGAGGTGGCGGACTAGCCCCAGCCGCAATCGGGCGCTGGGCAGGCTCCGCGTCTGTCCGGCGCCCGTTTCGGGCACCTGGCCCGGCGGTTCAGGCTTGATGCTCCGGAGCCATGCGCGTAGTTTCGCGCGGGCGCAACGGAGGCCCCCCCAATGGACCAGACGCCACAACAGGCCACAGGCCTGCGAAACACGCCATTCCCCCGCTTCGTCAGCTCGCAGACAGCCGACTTTTTTGCATACAACATGCTCACCGTGGCCGTGGGCTGGCAGGTGTACGACCTGACCCGCAGCGCCCTGAGCCTGGGGCTGGTGGGACTGGCCCAATTCCTGCCCCAGTTCCTGCTCACGCTCGTTGTGGGCCACGTCGCAGACCGTTTCGAACGCCGCCGCGTGGTCATGATCTGCCAGGGCGTGCTGCTGTTCGTCTGCTTGCTGCTGGCCGCCGGCAGCCTGACGCACAGCCTCACGGAACCGGCCATGCTCGTCTGCGCCGCTGTCATGGGCGGAGCGCGAGCCTTCGTGCATCCGACCATGTCCGCGTACCTGCCCTCGCTCATCCAAACGCGCCTGCTGCCGCGCGCCCTGGCCTTAAGCGCCTCGGCCCGGCAAACCGGCATCATCATCGGCCCGGCCATGGGCGGCGCGCTCTACGCCGCCGGAGCGGAGGTGGTCTACGCCGTGTGCGCCCTGGCCTTCCTCGCCTCCATCGCCGCGTTAAACGGCATCCGCTCCAGCCGCCCCGCTGGCGCGCGCGAGCCCTTGAGCGTCAGCTACATCCTGGGCGGCATCGCCTACATCAAAAGCAAACCGGAAGTGCTGGGCGCCATCTCGCTGGACCTGTTCTCCGTGCTTCTTGGCGGCGCAACGGCCCTTTTGCCCATGTTCGCGCGCGACATTTTGGACGCCGGTCCCATGGGCCTGGGCCTTTTGCGGGGCGCGCCGGCTGTGGGCGCGCTGTTCATGTCGCTCTATCTGGCGCGCATGCCCATGACCCACGCCGTGGGCCGCAAGATGTTCGCGGCCGTGGCCGTGTTCGGCCTAGCCACCATTGTCTTCGGCCTGTCGCGCAACTTCGCGCTGTCCTTGTCGGCCCTGGCCGTGCTGGGCGCGGCCGACATGGTCAGCGTCGTGGTCCGCTCGTCGCTGGTGCAGCTGGAGACCCCCGACGAGATGCGCGGCCGGGTGAGCGCCGTGAACTCCGTGTTCATTGGCACCTCCAACCAGCTGGGCGAATTTGAAAGCGGCGTCACCGCGGCCTGGTTTGGCGCCGCGCCCTCGGTGGTCATCGGCGGCGCCTGCACCCTGCTTGTGGTCATTGTGTGGATGCGCCTGTTCCCGGCGCTGCGCGACCGGCAAAGCCTGGCCCACAAAGGGTAGGCGCAGGACCGGCGTTTGCGCGTGTTGCCATGCCGAGCGCAAACACGCTACAGCGTCAGCCATGAACATCCTCATCCTGCACCAGAACTTCCCGGGGCAGTTCCGGCACATCGCCAAGCACTTGGCGGCAAACGGACACGCCGTTCTGGGTGTTGGCGCGCAGCAGGCGGCGGGGCTTCCCGGCATCCGGCTCATCCGCTATGTGATCAAGAACGCGCCCGCGCCCAAGCAAAAGTACCTGGGCACCTTGAACGCCGCAGCCCTCCGGGGCGAGGCCGTGGCCAAGCTCATGCTGGAGATGAAACGGCAAGGCTATGCGCCGCAGGTCATTCTGGCCCACCCAGGCTGGGGCGAGGCCCTCTACGTGAAGGAAGTATTCCCCGAGGCCCGGCTGGTGTCGCTTTTTGAATTCTACTACCACGCACGCGGAGCGGACGTGGGCTTCGAGCCCGGCAGCGAGGCCGACTTCGACCAGGCGGCCATGCTCACCTCGCGCGACATGCTGCATTTGATGAATCTGGAGCGGTGCGACGCGGGCATTACGCCGACCCGATGGCAGCGCTCGCTGCACCCCGACGCCTACCAGCACAAGCTGACCGTGGCCCACGAGGGCATCGACACCACGCTGATGGCGCCGGACGCCGCCGCGCGCTTCCCCCTGGCCAATGGCCGCGTCCTTGCGCCCGGCGAACCGGTGGTGACCTACGTGGCCCGCAACCTGGAGCCCTACCGTGGCTTCCACATGTTCCTGCGCGCCCTGCCGGAGATTCAGCGCCGCAACCCCGACGCCGTTGCGGTCGTCGTTGGCGGCGACGGCGTAAGCTACGGCCGCATGCCCGCGGACGCGCCCAACTGGCGCGAGAAGCTGCTGGCCGAGCTTGGACCGCGGCTCGACCTCTCCCGCGTCTTCTTCACCGGACAGATTTCCTACGCCGCCTACAGGGCCCTGTTGCAGGTCTCCGCCGCGCACGTGTACCTCACGTATCCCTTCGTGCTGTCCTGGTCGATGCTGGAGGCCATGAGCTGCGGTTGCCTGGTGGCGGCCTCGGCCACGCCGCCGGTGCAGGAGGTGGTGGAACAGAACAAGAACGGGCTGCTGTTCGATTTCTTCGACGCCGAGGCCCTGGCAACCCAGGTCACAGCCGCCCTGACACGGCCGCAGGACTATGCGGCCTTGCGCGCCGCCGCCCGTCAAACCATTGTGGAAGGCTACGACATTGCCCGGGGCGTGCAGGCATACGCCGCGCTGCTGCAGGGATCCTAGTCTTTCGCCTCAACCACAACGAACACCAATAGGTACAAAAAAAGGGCGGCGGGAGATGCATCTCCCGCCGCCCTTTGGCTTCGTTGTTTCGGCGTGTCCGGCTGCCCGCAGGCTAGCTCACCAGACCTTCGTCCTTGGCATAGCGGACCACAAAACCCTTGGCCTCCTCGATGCCCGTCACGTCGCCCGCGATCTGCGCCTTCAGAAGCGCATCGCGGATGATGCCCACGGTGGGGCCGGGCTGCAGGCCCGTGGCCAGCATGATGTCGCGGCCGTTGAGGTATGGCTCCAGGGCCTCCTCGGGCGTGTCGCCGCGCTCCAGCATCTTCAGATTGTGGTTGAACTCGCGGTAGGAGCCGTTGCGGGCCTTGATGTCCGCGCGGACCATCTCCAGGATGCGCGGGTACTCGTCGATGGCCTTGAGCCGGCGCATGCCCTTGTCCGTGAGCATGAAGTGCGGCCGCATGTGGTCGCGCACCAGGGTGCAGATGAGGTCGATGTCCTCGGGCGGGAAGTGCAGGCGGGTCAAGATCTTGCGGGTGACCTTGGCACCCACGCGGTGGTGCTGCAAAAAGCTCCACTGCCCTTCGGAATACTCCGCCGTGTAGAGCTTGCCCACGTCGTGGAACATGCAGGCGAGCGTGCCGTACCAGTCAAAGGGCAGCACCTCCGGATAGTGGCGCATGACCTGGATGGTGTGCTCGAAGACGGTCTCCTCGCCCTCCTCCGGATTCTTGGTCTGCTTCACGCGGGCAAGGGCCGCGATTTCCGGAATGAGGCCGTGCAGAATCTGGCATTCCAGCAGCAGCTTCACAAAGGCGTGCATGTTCTCGGCTTCGACCTTGCGCCACTCGTCCATGACGTCGGACACGGGGCAGTAGTCCAGCACGCGGCGCGCGCCGCGGATGATGGCCAGCCAGGTGTTGGGCTCGATGACCAGATGGTAGTTGGCCGCAAAGCGCATGACGCGCACGGCCAGCAGGTAGTCCTGCTTCAGGGCCTGATCGGGGAAACCCTTGATGCGCACTTCGCCGCCATCGAACACAAGGCCATGGTCCTGCTCCTGCGGCGAGGGCAGGTACGGGCAGGCCGCGGAAAGGGGAATCTCGCCCTTGTCCTGCAGCAGCTTGAGCAGGCGCGGCGTGAGCCGGGCGACGCATTCTTCCGGATGTCCGCCGTCTTCCACCGCGGCGGGGTGGAAAAAGAAGCTGGCTTCGCCCTGGCGGATGAAGCCGACCACGCCGTCTTCATTGCAGGTTTCGATGTTCGGGAACAGGCGCTTCAGGCCGTCGAAGTCCAGCTCGGTGCTGATGTCCATGGCCAGTTCCGAAGCGGCCTCGGCCAGGATGGACTTCTGCAGGCGGGCGTTGATGACGTAAGCGTCGTAGCCGTTGCGCATGATGGTCTTGCACAGACCCACCGCGTCTTTGAAAGGCTGGCTCATTGCTCCTCCGCTTGAAGGCCCCGCAAATGAAGGGGGGCAGGGGCCCGGGGTTCAAAATCGTCTGGCGGGGCTACGCGCCCGCCGTTTATTTTCCTACCACGTATTTCCCCGCAAGGAAATGGGCCGCGACCCGTCCCCGCAGGGTGCGGCCAAGCAGCGGGGTGTTCTTGCTCTTGCTGTGCATCGTCGCGGCGCTCACGGTCCACTGGGCGTCCTGGTCAAAGAGCATGAAGTCCGCGGTGTCGCCGGGCTGGAAGGCGTTCACCGGCAGGCCGAAGCGCCTGCACGGGGCCGTTGTCCAGGCGCGGATGAAGGCGTCGAAAGGCAACTTGCCGCAGCGCACCAGCTCCCAGGTGGTGGCGAGGGCCGTGTCCAGCCCGGAGATGCCGCAGGGGGCCTCGTCGAACTCGACCTCCTTCTCGTGCGCGGCATGGGGCGCGTGGTCCGTGGCCAGCATGTCGATGGTGCCGTCGGCGAGGGCGTCGAGCAGGGCCTCCACATCGGCCTGGACGCGCAGGGGCGGGCTCACCTTGGCCCGGGCGCTGAAGCCTCCGGCCTCTTCTTCCGTCAGGGTGAGGTAGTGCGGGCAGGTTTCCGCCGTCACGTCCACGCCGCGCGCCTTGGCGAAACGGATGAGCGCCACGCTCTTTTCGCACGAGATGTGCGCCAGGTGCATGGGCGCGTTCAGGTACTCGGCCAGGAGCACGTCGCGCGCAACCTGGATGGCCTCGGCCACGTCCGGCTGGGCGGACAGGCCCAGGCGGCTGGAGACCACGCCCTCGTTCATGCCCGCGGCCGGGGCAAGGTAGGGGTCCTCACAGTGGTCGATGACGATGCGTTGCAAGTCCTGGGCGTACTCCACGGCGCGGCGGAACAGCTCTGTGCTGGCCACGGGGCGGCCGTCGTTGGAAAAAGCGCGGCAGCCCGCGGCCTTGAGCTCGGCCATGGGCGCCAGCTCCTCGCCCTTGAGGCCCTTGGTGAGCGCGCCGATGGGAAACAGGCGCGGCCCCTGGGGCCAGCTCTTGCGGGCCTGCTCCAGCATGAATTCGGTGATGCTGGCGTTGTCGTTCACGGGCCGGGTGTTGGCCATGCACATGATGTTGGCGAAACCGCCATGGGCCGCGGCGGCAAGGCCGCTCGCAATGTCTTCCTTGTATTCCTGGCCGGGCTCGCGCAGGTGCACGTGCACGTCGGTGAGGCTCGGCAGCAGCACCTGGCCGTTCGCCTCCACCTCATGCGCGGCGCGCAGGTCCAGGCTGCCCGCAGGGGTCAGGGCCACGATCTTGCCCTTGGACACCAGCACGTCCACCAACTGCCCCTTGGACAATGGGCTCTTGCCGGACTGGCCGCCTTTCTTGGCCGTCCTGCCTTTGCCGTCGGCCTTGAGCGGGCCAAACCACAGGGCGCCGCGCACCGCGAGGTCGAGTTTCTTCTGCTTCTCGGGCATGGGCGGCCTCCTATTCGGGCATGCCGGGCTGGCCAACAACCTGGCTGGCATCCGGCGATTTGCGGGTAAGGTACAGAAAAAGCAGGGCCATGCGCACGGCCACGCCGTTTTCCACCTGCTCCAGAATCAAGCTCTCGGCGCTGTCCGCCAGGTCGGAGTCGATCTCGACCCCCCGGTTGATGGGCCCGGGGTGCAGGATGCAGCAGCCAGGGGCCGCGTCCTTCATGTGCCGCGCGCCCAGGCCGTAAGTGCGCGCGTATTCGCGCAGGTCCGGCAGCAGGCCCGCCTGCTGCCGCTCCAGCTGCAGGCGCAGGCACATGACCGAGTCCACGCCCTTGCAAGCCTTGGCCAAGTCGCTCTCCACCTCAACGGGCCAGGTGTCGAGCCTGGGCGGCATGAGGGTGCGCGGTCCGCACAGGCGCACCTTGGCGCCCAGCAGGTTCAGCAGCAGGACATTGGAACGCGCCACGCGGCTGTGGGCGATGTCGCCCAATATGAGCACCGTCTTGCCCGCGAAGTCGCCCTTCCAGTGGCGCGAAAAGGTCAAGGCGTCGAGCAGGGCCTGGGTGGGGTGGGCGTGCCTTCCGTCACCGGCGTTGATGACGCTGCATTCCAGCCGCTCGGCCAAAAACTGCGCTGCGCCGCTGCACGAGTGGCGGATGACGATGCCGTCCGGATTCATGGCTTGCAGAGTCAGCGCCGTGTCCTTCAGGGTCTCGCCCTTGACCAGGCTGGAGCCGCTCTTGGCCAGGGCGAAGGTGTCCGCCGAGAGGCGCTTGCCCGCCATGTCGAAGCTGGTCTTGGTGCGCGTGCTGGGCTCGGCGAAAAAGAGCACCACGCTACGGCCTTTGAGCGTCGGGACCTTCTTGACGGGCCGGCTGTTGATCTCCCGAAAATACGCGGCAGTTGCCAGGATATGGCGCACCTCATCCGCGGAGAGCTGGGAGACATCCAGCAAATCTTTGTGTTTCCACTGCATGTCGGCTTCCTTCCTCCCCCGGCCTCAAGCCGGGCGTCTCCCCCGTGGGGGCGGGTCGTTACCTCTGGGACAAAATATCCACTATGGCCGGGGGCACCACGGAAAAGCGCGCCAGCTTGCCGGAAGCAAGACTGCCCAGGCGCACGGCCTGCGGCACAGACCGGCCAAAATATCGCGCCGGGTTCACGGTGATGAGCGTCAAGGCCTCCACAAGGCTCAGGTCCTGATCGTGCGCCAAGAGCCAGGCCACCTCGCCGTAGGGGTCCAGGTCGTTGTTCGAGCACAAGCCGTCCGTGCCCAGGCACACGTTCACCCCTGCGCCAAGGTACTTGCGCAGCGGGGCCGTGCCCACGCCGATGTACTCGTTGCTGCGCGGGCACAGGCACACAGTTGCCCCGCTCTTGGCCACAAGGGCCACGTCGGCGTCGCTCAGGGTGACGCAGTGCACGCAGAGCGTGTCCGCATCCAGCAGCTCCAGCTCCGCCGCCAGAGGCGCGGGAAGCTTGCCCGGGGCCTCGTAGCCGCTGATGACGCCGCGGCTCTTGAGCAGGTCCAGGAACTCGCTTTGGCCCGTGAGCAGGATGCTGTCCTCGTCCGAGTGCTCGGCCAGGTGCAGGGAGTAGGGCAGACCCTGCTCATGCGCCGCCGCCTTGGCCGCGCGCAGAAGCGCCCCCCCGGTGCTGTAGAGCGCATGCCCGGCCACGGACATGACGCCCCGGCCGCATTCGTCCACAGCGCTCACCCGGGGCAACAGCTTTTCCGGGTCGGCCGGCACTTCCCGGCCGATGACTTCGTTGAAGGACACGAAGCCGAGGCCCGAGCCGGACAGGATCTCGCCCACGGCTGCGGCGTTGTGCGTGCTGATGTCGGCCACGAAGCCGACGCCGCGCTGCTCCATGCGCAACAGCTCAGAGCGCACGCGGGCGGCGTCCAGCGCATACAGGGGCTGGGCCACCAGGCTTTTAACCCAGGGCACGAAACCCTGGCCGGAGGTGGTGACGCCCAGCAGGTGGCACATTTCCAGGTGCACGTGGCTGTTGAAGGTGGCCGGAGCCAAAATCACGTCGCCAAGATCGCGCACAGGGCCGCTGTGCGCGCGCCTCATGTCCGCATACCCGCCCACGTCCAGAATCTCCATACCATCGACGACCACGGCGGCGTCGGCAAGCATGGGCTGCCCTGGAGTCATGGACGCGACCTGAGCCGCTCGAAACAATTCTGGCATGGCGCTGGTCCTTCAAGGTTTGCGCGCCGCGTTCCGCCAAGCGGAACCCTTGCGGCGCCTCCAATCATCACAGTCTGGCCGTCAAAAAAAGGGAGGCTCACGGCCTCCCTTCGTCTCACATGGATGGAATCTTGTCCTGCGGCTCGGTGAGGAAGAACTTCCCGGCCTCAATCCATTTTTTCAACGTCTCCGCTATCTCGAGCGACATGGTGTAGCTTGTGAGCGGAACAGTTTGCGCCGCCCGCTCGTTCACGGTGATGGTGCCGCTCTTCAGCTCCTCAAAGGTCACGTAACCCATGATCCGTTGCACGCCCGTGGGGTAATCATACCCGTAGTCCTTGATGGGCACCTGGATGTCCGCGTCGGCCACTCCGGTGAACCAGGCCATCTCCTCGTCCAGAATGGGGATGGGAATGCCCACGCCCAGGTTGAGGGAGCAGCCGTAGCCCACCAGGGAAAGGCCGCGCACGTAGCGGGGATCCATGTGCTTCAGGTCGCCCTTGAGCATGAGCGTGCCCGAGCCGCACAGCGGCAGGCCGCGTTCGTTGCGCGGAGGCTTGGGGTTGTGCTGCGTTCCCGCGCCGATGACATAGCCCTCGCCGCCGCCCAGGAAGATGCGGGTGCCCAGGCCGATGGTGCGCAGGTAGGGATCGTTGAACAGAGGCGAAAGCTGGCCCGAGGTGGCGTAATTGGCGTTGCGGCACCCAGGCTTCAGCGGGCCCATATATGTATAGATGGTGCGGCCGCTCATATTCACGGCGCAGTTATAATTCTGATAGCAGTTACGGGGGTTGAGCAACTGAGCATAGGGCAGGCTCGCCAGGGTGACGTCCTTTTCCAGGTCGCGGCGGGGGTAGCAGTCCGTGACGTACGATTTGGCGCGCAGCCGCACGGGCTTGCCGCGCAGCAGGTCCTCAATGACATGCCCGCCGCCGTAAGCGAACCGCCCGGGGTAGACCTTGTTCAGCGGATCGTCGGCCGAAGGCTCCGTGGCACCCAGGTAGGCGTCCACAGCGGCCAGGCCGCCGTAGCAGGGCACATTGTTCAGCCACACCTGCGAAGCGCGCATGAGGGGCGGCTCCTGCCCGAAATTAAAGAGCATGCCGGACGAACACATGGGAGAAAAAGTGCCTGTGGTGACGACATCGACCTCTTTGGCGGCCTTGGTCTTTCCAAGGCGCTTCACGGTCTCGACCATTTCCTCGGCGGTGAGGACGACGGCCTTGCCTTTTTTGATGCGCTCGTTGATCTCGGCTATGGTCTTACCGGCTTTGGCTTTTACGGCCATGCTTCCTCCACATGCGCCCAGATTACAGAGGGCGGGAATCGTCTGTTTCGGCGAGATGATCTGGGCGGTGCTTCGGCTTTTTACGCCGGGCGTCTTCCAAAACGCGTGTGGCAGGGGCGAAAGCCTTGCGCACGCGCGCGGCCCCGGCTGGAATAACCAGGGTGAAGGCAGTGCTTTTGCTTTTCTTTCCGCTCATACCCATAACCGTTGCTTGTCTTTTGCAACCTGGCCGCAGCAGCCGGGCATTTGAACACTCTCTGGAAAAACACCGGGTCATCTGTGGAAAATCACACGGCATCCGGCGCTGCACAACATGTCCCAAAACGCTCTGATTGGCAATGATTTTTCCGGCCCATGCAGCGCGCTTTTGCTTGGCATCGAAAGGGTTTTCAGGTACAAGCAAGGGCGATGGCGACCGGTCTTTGCCCCGTCATCCGAACCAAAAAAAATATCCTTGTTTATCCACAAATTGCACCGCCAAAGCGAGGCGTCCCCGGCCGTGAAGAAAGCCCTTCGTGAACATTTGTCCGCCAGTTGCTCCGAGCAGGAGCTCAAACGCTGGTTCGACCCCCTGGACATCGAGATGTCCGAGGGAGGGCATGAAGTGCGCGTCGCCTTCCCCCACAGCTACTTCGCCCAGTGGTTCGCCGGGCGCATGCAGGACCGCTTCGAGGCTGAACTGTTTCGCTTCCAGGGACGCGCCTGCGACATCCGCTACGTTGCGCCCGCAACCCGCCGCGCCACAGCCCCCTCGAACGGAAACGGCGCGCCGCAGCCCCAAGCTTCCTCAAAATTTTCCCGCAAGCTGGCCTTTCCTTTTGACTCCCAATACAGCTTCGAGAGCTTCCTGACCAATTCCAAAAATTACTTTCCGCTGGAGACCGCCCGGCAAGTGGCCCGATCTGACGGCGCGCAATTCAATCCCTTTGTCATCTGCGGAAAGTCCGGATCCGGAAAAAGCCACCTGCTGAAGGCTATTGCCAACGAAATTGCCAAAACGCACCCGCTGGAAACCATTTTGGTCACCACTGGCGAGGGGCTGCGGACCATGCTTTCCGGGCCGGATATCCTCTCCGCGCGGGAAAACCTCAACCAACACAATTTTCTGCTCATTGACGACATCCACTGGCTGGCTGGCGACGAACGGCTGCAACAGGAACTGCTCGTTATCTTCAACCAATTTCAGGATACGCGCCGGCAGATGGTCTTCACCTGCCAAGACCGCATCGGCGCATGGGAAGAGCTTCTGCCCACGCTGCGCTCGAGGCTCGAGGGCGGCCTCGTGGTCGGCCTCAAACAGCCGGATATGGAAGTGCGCGTGGCCCTTATTCAGGAACGCGTGCGGGCCAAAAAACTGCCCCTCTCCAAAGAGCAGGTGCTGACCCTGGCCCAGCGCTTTCAAAATTTCCGGGCCCTGGGCGGCATCCTCATCAAGCTGCTGGCCTTCCGTGAATTGGTCCGGCGCGACATTTCCGCCCGCGACTTCGAACAGATCCTCTCCAACACCGAAGAACGCGACCAGCCGCAAATCACCGTCGATGTGGTCATCGACACCGTGTGCCAGCATTATCAGGTCAGCAAAAAGGACGTGCTTGGCGAGGACAGAAGGCAGAACATAGCCCTCGCCCGCCAGGTGGCCATGTATTTGTGCCGGCACATGCTCGGCCTCTCCTACCCTGCCCTGGGTCGCTCCTTTGGTGGCAAGGACCACTCGACAGTTATCTACTCTGTCAAAAAAATTCATGAATTGCAAGAAGATGACAAGGATATGAAACAGGTGTTGAAAGATTTGAAGCTTCGTTGTCGGCAACCGGTCTAAAGCCTGTGCGCACCTCCGTGAAACACCAGGCTGTTCCTGTGAAGCAACAGGGAATGTTCGCAATAAACGAAACAAAAATAGTGTGTTGCCCTAGTTTCGAACAAAACGGCGCGGCTAATAATAGCCATCAAGGAGAATATCTATGTTTGTGAAAGTAAACCGCGACGAAATCATTGAAGGCCTCCAGAAGTCCGCAGGCATCATTCCG
>Ga0209373_10001720_pt1 | contig 24431 bp, 23 predicted proteins | sample Higcelweek5metaG_FD_187173 | JGI IMG/M metagenome (GOLD analysis project Ga0209373, IMG submission 187173) | Freshwater pond sediment microbial communities from the University of Edinburgh, under environmental carbon perturbations - High... | ecosystem: Environmental > Aquatic > Freshwater >... | reverse complement strand
ATGGTGATTATCTGTCTTGATTATCTCTACCGCGACTTGTACAGCTCCAATATCAAACAGATTATTGACCATGCAAATCAGCTCTATTTCAGTACCCGTCAGGGGTTGGATGCTCTGTTTGTGATCCAGTGTAATCCCAAGCCGGAGCATCAGGCCTACCGTGATGTGGTCAGCGGTTTTTACGGAGAATATCTGGAGGATACTCCCGGTGTGCGTGAGACGATCACCGTCTTTGGTAATGCCTCAGATGAGACCCTGCTGGAGGGGACGTTGCAGTCAACCGGATTCGGGCGGTCTTCTGTGGTGATCAATCGCCACCACCGTTTGGAACAGGTGGTGTCTGAAGAGTTTGTTACCGATGATTTTGGTGGTGCGCCGATTTGCCGTCTACGGTTTGGCAGTGGCACGCGCCTGCTCTATTTTAATCTGCCCTTGCACCATGAAATAGATCCGCGCAGTTCCAGGGTGCCTCTTAAGGTACATGCTATCCTGCAACGATCTGTTGAAGATAGATGGCAAAAGGTGCAGTCAGCTACCTTTGTTGGTGGCATCTAACACGTAATCAAGGAGATTTTTGTATGTCTCAGGACAAATTATGGGGCGGGCGTTTTACCCAACCAACTGATAAGTTTGTGGAAGAATTCACCGCTTCAATTGATTTTGACAAGCGGCTGTACCATCAGGACATCCGTGGTTCGGTAGCCCATGCACGGATGCTGGGGCGTCAGGGCATTATCCCGCAGCAGGATGTGGAGCAGATCGTCCACGGTTTGAAGGATATCCTGGCCCAGATCGAGGCCGGCCAGTTTGATTTTTCAATTGGCCTTGAAGATATCCATATGAACATTGAGGCCAGGCTGTCTCAAAAGATTGGTGAGGCAGGCAAACGGCTGCATACCGGCCGTTCCCGGAATGATCAGGTGGCATTGGATATCCGGCTCTATCTGCGGGATGAAATTGTTGAGGTTGTGGCCTATCTTGAGATGTTGATTGATTCATTGCTGGAGCAGGCTGAAAAAAATATTGAGGTGGTGATGCCCGGCTTCACCCACCTGCAATCAGCTCAGCCGATCCTGTTCTCTCACCACATGCTGGCCTATGTTGAAATGTTTAAACGTGACAAGGGCAGGATGGAGGATTGCTTTAAGCGGGTCAACGTGCTGCCTCTAGGGGCTGGCGCCCTGGCAGGTACTACCTTTCCGATTGATCGGGAATATGTGGCTGAGCAGCTCGATTTTCCTATGGTGACCCGCAATTCGCTGGATTCGGTTTCGGATCGTGATTTTGCCATTGAGTTTATCTCTGCCTCATCAATTCTGATGATGCACCTCTCCCGCATGTCAGAGGAGTTGATCATCTGGTCCACCAGTGCCTTCCGCTTTGTGGATCTGTCTGATGGCTTCTGCACCGGTTCCTCAATCATGCCCCAGAAAAAAAACCCGGACGTACCTGAGCTGGTGCGGGGTAAGACTGGTCGCGTCTATGGCAATCTGATGGCTTTGTTGACGGTAATGAAGGCTCTGCCCTTGGCCTATAATAAAGACATGCAGGAGGACAAGGAGCCGCTCTTTGATACGATTGATACGGTCAAGGGGTCACTCAAGATCTTTGCCGACATGATCCGCGAGATGCGGGTAAACCCCGGTTCCATGGGGCGTGCCGCTGGTCAGGGGTTTTCAACCGCAACCGATGTGGCTGACTATCTGGTGAGGAAAGGCTTGCCATTCCGGGATGCCCATGAGGCAGTGGGTAAAGCGGTGGCTTACTGTGTTGAAAACGAAATGGAGCTGGAAGAACTTTCACTGGCCGAATGGCAGCTGTTTTCGCCATACTTTAGTGATGATATCTTTGCAGCCATTACAGTTGAGGCCAGTGTCAATGCCCGCAATGTGATTGGTGGTACTGCTCGCAGCCGAGTTGAAGATGAAATTCGGCGCTGCCGGGAAGGAAAGTAGTATGCAGGCTAAACAGGTCGCCCTCATGGCTGTATCAGCCGCCCTACTTATTACGGGCTGCGGTAAAAAAGGGCCATTGATCTATCCCGATATGCTGATCGCTCAGCCGCCACAGCAACTGAAGGTCGAACAAAGCGGGTCGGTGTTGCGCCTTTCCTTTGATCTGCCTGATAAGGATCGTTCCGGCCGTAAGCTTGAAGATCTTGAAGCAATTCTGATTGGACGGCGTGTATATCATGAAAATGATTGTGTCAGCTGCCAGGATCAGTATCAGGCGCTGCACAAGATTGATCCTGCTTTCCCCTCGCCAGCGCAGCGCCAGGGCAACCGGATTGTTGTCGTTGATACTGATGTCAGCAATGGTGAACGGTATCAGTATCGCCTCCAGACGGTTCAAAAGGGAGGTATTACCGGCAGCGCTACGACAACCGCTATGGTGAAACTTCTGGCAGCTCCTAAACCACCGGAGCTAAAGGCACGCTCTGCCTTTGGTGGATTCATTGCCCTTGATATCAACAGCCTTGCCCAGCAAGGCGCAACACTGGTTGGATACACCATTTACCGCGGGGAAGGTTCTGGAACAGTTGTCCCGCTTACAACCTTGACAGGAACTGCCCATTACGAAGATCAGGCCGTGCAGCGTGGTGTGCTCTACCGTTATGCCGCCACTGTTGTGGTAAAGCGTGTCGATGGGATGCTGGCTGAGAGTGAACCTTGTACGGCTATTACCATCAGTATTGTGGATGATCCAAGCTAGTTTTAAGGGATAAACCTTTGTTAACAAGAAAAGGCGACCGAATTACTCGGTCGCCTTTTCTTGTGTCTTGCAAGGAAGAAGAGGTTGCTTAAATTACTTGGCAACGGTCTCCAGTGCCTTAACAGCAATATCTTTGTAAGGGTTTGCGTACAGGATGATCAGAGAAACAACCAGAGCATAAATTGCCAAGGACTCGATCATGGCCAGACCGATCATCATGGTGGTCAGGATTTTACCGGATGCACCGGGGTTACGGGAAACGCCTTCTACAGCGCGGCTTACTGCAAAACCTTGACCAAGACCGGTGCCGATGGTGCCCAGTGCCATACCAATGCCTGCTGCCAGAATACACATGCTGAAAAAACTCATTCTTACTACCTCCGTGTGGTGTATGCTCCTAAACAGTATAGGAGTTAAAGTCTGTATTATATTAGTAGCTTAGTGTGCTTCTTCCAGAGAACCCTGAATGTAAATCATGGCCAACAACATGAATACAAAGGCCTGGATAAAAGATACCAGTACACCCATCAGCATCATTGGCAATGGAACCAGAAAGGGGGCCAACCCGAAGAAAATCATGAGCACAAGCTCATGGCCGTTCATGTTACCAAAAAGACGCAGTGTCAAGGAGACAGGACGGGAAAGATGACCGATAACTTCGATAAAGAACATGACCGGAGCCAACCACCAAATAGGTCCAAGAAAATGCTTAAGGTAATGAAAACCATGGTGTTTGATACCAACGATATGCGTTGAAAGAAAAACGATTACTGCGCAAGCTGCAGTGGTGTTTATATTAGCGGTTGGTGGGAAAAAACCAGGAATCAGGCCAATGAGGTTTGAAACGAGAATAAATAGAGCAAGAGTCGCTATCAGTGGAAAGTATGGCCGACCATGTTCACCCATGGTTTCAACAACCATATTCTCTACACCATCGATGACCACTTCCATAAAATTCTGAACTCCACTGGGGATCATTTTCAAAGAGCCGGTTGCAAGTTTAGAAAGCACAAAAAGCAAAATAATTACCAGCCAGGTATAGACAATGGCATTGGCAGCAGCATCGCCTACATGGAGGAGTGTTTGAATTTTACTGCTTATGAATTGAAGGAATAGCAGAGGGTGAACCATGGTCAATCTCCTTTATGTTGAATCGCAAAATAGCCTGTACAAAGTACAATCATGATCACTACAACTGATAATCCAACCAGCAGGCCTGTTAGAGAAAAGAAGCCCGAGGTGAGTATGAAATACAGTAGGATTGCTGTGAGCGTTAGTCGTAACAGGTAACGAAACGATGCATACGTGGTCGGGCGGTTTAATTCAAGACCAAGAACACGCTGCATTATAGTTCGTTGCCAAGTAAAATTGAGTGTTGCGATGCTGCCACCTGCAGCTATTCCGAGTCCGGTTCGCCAGTCGATCAGCAGATAGCCTGCCACAGAAAATATAATCGACAATACAATACTGCCTGCAATAACGAACGTGAGGAGATTCTCTTCATTGATCCTGATCACGATCTAATTTACCGATCTCACGGCGAGTAATGATATAGACGTTCTTAAACCCGGCAGCGATTCCTAATAAGGTAAAAACCCAAAAAAAATAAGGTTTAGTGTTAAGCCAGAGGTCAACTTGTAAGCCGAACCAGACCCCGATTCCAATGGCAAGTACCACTGAAATCCCCATACTTGAAACCATAGCTAGATTGCGAAAAAGGTCACGGAATTCGCTCACTTCTCACCCCAGCTAAACAGAAATGTAAACAAAACCTGTTCCTAATAGCATAGAGAATCAATCTCTGTCAACATACTTCACAAATCAGGAGAGTAGTTTGAAGCATTTACGAGCTGCTGCTATCGTTGTCTCAATCTCTTGCCGGGAGTGCGCTGCTGACATAAAGGCGGTTTCAAATTGGGAGGGGGCCAGGTAGATCCCTTCCTCAAGCATGGCCAGGAAGTAACGGGCAAAGGCCTTGGTGTCGCAGGCGGCAGCCGTTGTCCAGTCAAAGACCTCGTGGGGGGTAAAGAAAGCGCAGAACATGCTGCCGACCCTGGTTGAGTAAAGAGGGTATCCCGCTTCTTTTGCTGCCAGAGAGATTCCTTCTGAAAGCAGGCGGCTCTTCTCTTCCAGCTGCTCGTAAAAGCCAGGTTGTTGTAACATTTTTAGGGTTTCAATACCGGCGGTCATGGCCAACGGATTGCCTGATAAGGTGCCTGCCTGATAGACGCCACCCACCGGAGAGAGCTTTTCCATAATCTCGCGTTTGCCGCCAAAAGCACCAACCGGCAGGCCACCGCCAATGATCTTGCCCAGAGTGGTCATGTCAGGAGTGACACCATACAGTGCCTGAGCACCGCCGTAAGCTACACGAAAACCACACATCACCTCGTCGAAAATTAATACGATTCCTTCGTTGGAACAGATATTCCTGAGTCCTTCAAGAAAACCGGGGCGTGGTGGCACGGTACCCATATTTCCTGCGACCGGCTCAATTATAATACAGGCTATCAGTCCCTTGTTTTCTGAAATAAGTGTTTTGACTGACTCTAAAGAATTGTATTCTGCAGTCAGGGTGTGCTTGGCAAAATCTGCGGGAACGCCAAGAGAGTCAGGTACGCCAAAAGTGGCGGCACCGGATCCTGCCTTAACCAGCAACGCATCGGCATGGCCATGGTAACACCCTGAAAACTTGAGTATCTTGTCGCGACCAGTATATCCACGAGCCAAGCGGATTGCGCTCATGGTTGCCTCAGTACCTGAACTGACCATGCGAACCATTTCAATGGAAGGCACGGCGTCAATTACCATCTGCGCCAGTGTGATCTCTAGTTCTGTGGGGGCGCCAAAGCTTGAGCCATTTTCCATGCAATGTTTTACAGCGTTGACCACGGCAGGATAGCAGTGGCCGAGAATCATGGGACCCCACGAGCCAACGTAGTCGATGTAGTTGTTGTCATCTTCGTCAATTATATGGCTGCCAGAAGCTTTTTTAATGAACAGGGGGGCAGACCCAACGGACTTGAATGCTCTGACTGGACTATTAACGCCACCAGGAATGATTTTGTGTGCTATGTCAAAGAGCAGCTGTGAGCGTGTGAGGTTCATTTTGGTTGTGGCCTCCAAGTGTAAATATTGGTAGATGGATTGTTTGTACCTGTTGCTATGTTTGTTTGTCAATTTAGTTTGTTCGGTACGAAAAATCTGGCCGCAAAAGGACTAAACTGATCCTTATAATTAAATAAAAGCCAATAAAACAAGCAAGTTGAGCAGATAAGAATCATTTAATGTAAAGCAAAAAAAAAAGGAAAAAGTGCTTGACAATCGGCAGGCAAATGCAATAGGTTTGCTGCGTTTTGTATACAATATACCTGTAAGACTTGGAATAGAAACGAGCTCGGGAGGAGATAAAGAATGCTTGGTACCTATTTACCCATCATGCTGCTGATCGTGGTTGCATTGGCTTTTGGCCTCGGTTCAGTGGTGTTTTCTTCTTTGGTTGGTCAGAAGAAGTTTTCAAAGGTTAAAATGGCTCCTTATGAATGCGGATGTGAGCCGATTGGTACGGCACGGGAGCGGTTTCCAATCAAGTTTTACTTGATTGCGATGCTATTTATTTTGTTCGATATTGAAGCGGTTTTTCTTTATCCCTGGGCAATTCTGTATAAAAAGCTGGGTGTATTTGGGTTAGTGGAGATGGGTGTATTCGTTGTAATTCTGTTTGTTGGTTATATCTATGTCTGGAAAAAAGGAGCACTGGAATGGGAGTAAATCAGCCCCTCGGTGGTAACGTAACCGTTACATCACTTGATAAGCTGGTCAACTGGGTCAGAAAGTCCTCCATCTGGCCGATGACCTTCGGTCTGGCCTGCTGCGCCATTGAGATGATGGCTACGGGTGCGTCGCACAACGACCTTGACCGCTTTGGCATTATTTTCCGTGCTTCGCCACGTCAGGCAGATTGCATTATAATTGCTGGGACGGTAACCAAGAAGATGTTGCCGGTAATTCAAACGGTCTATGAGCAGATGCCCGAGCCTAAGTGGGTAATTGCCATGGGTGCCTGTGCCTGTTCTGGTGGTATTTTTGATACCTATAGTGTTGTGCAGGGTATCGATGAGGCACTACCGGTTGATGTGTATATCCCGGGTTGTCCTCCCCGTCCAGAAGCTCTGTTGTATGGTCTGATGAAGTTGCAGGACAAGATCATGCAGGAGAGTAACTCGTTTGGTTCCGTATTTGGCCTGGGTGAGCGGGTATCCACGGTCTGATTTTCTAGGTTGCTACGAATTCACTATTACTGAAAAGGTTTCGACGCTATGGCAGACACAAATCGCGCCGTTGAAAAACTGCAAGGGAAGTTCGAGGCCTCCATTCTGGAGGTGAAGCAGGATCGTGGTGACTGGATCGTTACAGTCAAGAAAGAGGATATCATTGCTGTGCTTGCGTTCCTGAAGCAAGAGTGCAAGTTTGATATGCTGACTGATGTAACAGCCATTGACTATCTTGGTAAGGCTGCTGACCGTTTTATGATGGTCTATCAGCTGACATCGGTGCCGTTCAAGGATCGTTTAAGGATCAAAGCTCCGGTTGCGGAAGCAGATTGTGTGATCGGTAGTGCGACACAAGTGTATGGCTCTGCTGGCTGGCTTGAGCGTGAAGTTTTTGACCTGTTTGGCATTCGCTTTGATAAGCACCCGGATCTGCGTCGTATTCTGATGACGCCTGACTGGGAAGGATATCCGCTTCGTAAGGACTACCCGCTGCAGGGGCCAGGCCGTGAACCATACAAGGGACGTCTTTCCTAATTAGAACCATTACGCACTTAACGAGCAGACGAGGCTATACATGGCTAACAATGAAATTATGACCATTAATATGGGGCCACAACACCCCAGTACCCACGGCGTGTTACGCATGGTGATCGAGCTGGATGGCGAGATTATCCTGAAAATTGATCCAGATATCGGTTATCTGCATCGCGGTGTTGAGAAGTTGTCTGAACATCGTACCTACCACCAGACATTGCCGTTAACGGACCGTCTGGATTATCTGGCCCCAATGAGCAACAACCTTGGATACATGTTGGCGGTTGAAAAGTTATTGGATATCGATGTCCCAGAGCGGGCACAAACGATCCGTATAATCATGGCAGAGTTAACTCGACTACAGTCACACCTGGTATGGCTGGCCTGTCACGCACTTGATATCGGAGCTATGACCGTCTTTATCTATGCCTTCCGTGAGCGGGAAACCATCATGGAAATCTATGAGTTGATCTCTGGTGCCCGGATGACTTCTAACTTCTTCCGTGCAGGTGGCCTTTCCATGGATGTACCTGCTGAATTTGAGAAGAAGGTGCGTGACTTTATTGCAGAAATGCCTGGCTTCATTGATACCTATGAAGGTCTACTAACCGGTAACCCGATCTGGCGCAAGCGTACTATCGGAAACGGTATCATCTCTGCAGAAGATGCAACCGATATCGGTATCACTGGTCCAGCGCTGCGTGGTTCAGGTGTAAACTTTGACCTGCGGCGTGACATTCCTTATGCAGGTTATGAGAATTATTCCTTTGAAGTTCCTGTAGGAACAGAATGTGACACATTTGATCGTTACAAATGCCGTTTGATTGAAATGCGTGAGTCCTGTAAAATTGTTACCCAGGCTATGGATCGTCTCAAACCTGGCCCAGTGCTGGCTGATGCCCCACAGGTTTGCTATCCTCCTAAAGATTCTGTCTATAACAGTATTGAAGGTCTGATTCACCACTTTAAGATCGCCAGCGAGGGCTACCCGGTTCCTGAAGGGGATGTGTATATGGGGATCGAAGCGCCAAAAGGTGAACTTGGATTTTATTTGGTCAGCGACGGTAGTAGCAAGCCTTATCGTATGAGGGTTCGCCCACCATCTTTTGTCAACCTGCAGGCCATTGAAAAGATGGCAAAAGGTGCTATGTTGGCTGACCTTGTTGCAATTATCGGTACATTGGACATCGTGCTGGGTGAGATTGACCGCTAAACTGAGACCGAAAAGGGAGGCCGCAGATGAGTGAAGCGGTTGCAACAACAGAAACTGCCGAAGTGGAAGAGCCAGTTATTGACCTGGCCCTTGCAGAAGAGGTAATTCAAAAATACAAGGATATCCCTGGCAACCTGATGCCGGTTCTGCAGGGGATTCAAGAGGCTTACGGCTATGTGCCCCGCATATCTGTTGATTATGTGGCAGAGCGCTTGAATGTCTATCCCAGTCAGATTTATGGTGTGTTGACTTTTTATGCTCAATTTCACCTCAAACCACGTGGTAAGTTTATTATCCGGGTTTGTATGGGTACAGCGTGCCACGTTCTTGGCGCAGAGCGGATCAAGGAATCATTCCATGACCGAATCGGTATCGGGCATGCAGAAACAACACTGGACCGACGCTTTACGTTTGAGCTGGTAGCATGTCTGGGTGCCTGTGGTATGGCTCCACTTGCCATGGTTAACGATGAAACCTATGGCAAGATGACAGTTCAAAAAGTGGATGAGATCATTAAGGAATATTCTTCGCTCCCGATCTAGGTACGGGACGTTCGTCAGGGGACAGAACACATGGCTGAAGCTATTAAAATATTGATCTGCCAGGGAACGGGCGGTATTTCAGCAGGCGCTAAGAAGGTAGAAGCCGAGTTCAATCGGATTATTGCTGAAAAGGGGCTGACTGCCACTGTCGGTAAGCGCTGTGATGTGGTTAAAACCGGTTGTCGTGGACTTTGTGCAAACGATGTTTTGGTTGATATCGTTGATGATAAAGGTTGCACAACATATGACTTTGTGTTGCCTGAAGAGGTCGCAAAGCTGGTTGATGAACATATTATTGCCGGTGAACCGCTTGAGAAGCGCAAAGCCAAACCTTATTATAACAAGTTTGTTGACGCTCAGATGCGTGTCGTTATGTCTGGTTGTGGTCAAATTGACGCAGAATCTATTGATGCGTACCTTGCAACTGACGGTTTTAAAGCAATAAAAAAATGTATTACTGAAATGAAACCTGCAGAGGTTACTGAAGAAGTTAAGAAATCAGGGCTCCGTGGCCGTGGGGGCGGTGGTTTCCCTACCGGTCTCAAGTGGTCTTTCTGCGCAGCATCTCCGGGTCATCATAAATATATCATCTGTAATGCAGACGAAGGTGATCCAGGTGCCTTTATGGACCGTTCAATTCTTGAAGGTGACCCGTACTGCCTTATTGAAGGTATGATGATTGCCGGCTACGCCATCGGTGCACAGTTCGGTTATGTGTATGTCCGTGCTGAGTATCCACTGGCAATCCAGCGTCTGCAAAAGGCCATCGATACCTGTTATGAAAAAGGGTATCTGGGTAATAACTGCATGGGACTCGGTTTTGAATATAACATGCGGATTAAAATGGGTGCTGGTGCCTTTGTCTGCGGTGAAGAAACTGCTTTGATGGCATCAATTGAGGGTGAGCGTGGTATGCCTCGCCCACGTCCTCCATTCCCGGCTGTTAAAGGCCTTTGGCAAAACCCATCGAACATCAATAACGTAGAGACCTTTGCCAACGTCCGTCACATCATTAACAACGGTTCAGCATGGTATGCAGCGATTGGTACTGAAACTACCAAGGGTACTAAGATATTTGCGGTAACCGGTAAGGTAAAGCATACCGGTCTGGTTGAAGTACCGGCTGGTATGAAGGTTCGTGACGTTATTTACGAAGTCTGCGGTGGCATTCTTAATAACCGTAAATTCAAGGCCGTCCAGGCTGGTGGTCCATCAGGTGGCTGTATTTCTGCAGAATTGCTTGATACTCCGGTTGACTATGACTCCCTGATCAAGGCCGGTGCAATGATGGGTTCCGGTGGTCTGGTTGTTATGGATGAAACAACCTGTATGGTTGATATTTCTAAATTCTTCCTGACCTTCACTCGTATGGAATCATGCGGCAAATGTGTGCCCTGCCGGATTGGCTTGAAAGCCATGCTTGATATCCTGATCAGAATTACCGAAGGCAACGGTCGTGATGGTGATATTGAGACCTTGATTGACTTAGGGACCACCATTAAGCAAGCCTCACTGTGCGGACTTGGTCAGACAGCACCAAACCCGGTACTCTCCACCATTCGCTACTTCCGCGATGAATATGAAGCCCATATCAACGATAAACGCTGCCCATCAAACTCTTGCAAAGATCTTTTGCTTTGGCAGGTAGTTGAAGATAAATGTGTCAAGTGCGGGGCCTGTAAGAAGGCCTGTCCAGTCGATGCAATTGTCTGGGAAAAGGGTGCGATAGCATACCTGGATAAAGATAAGTGCACCAAGTGTAAATCCTGTTATGACGCCTGTCGTTTTATGGCGATTGAGTAGACAGTTCCCTAGAGACAACTTACGTAAGACGAGGTTGAGATGGTCACTCTGACTATAGATGACAAGCAGGTATCAGTAGAGAAGGATGCAACGATTTATGACGCTGCCAAAGTAGCTGGCGTCAATATTCCGATCCTTTGCCATGACAAGAAGCTGAAGCCTTTCGGTGCCTGCCGTATGTGTCTGGTTGAGGTTGAGCAGATGAAAGGGCGTTTAATCCCTGCCTGTACCACTCCGGTCACAGAAGGCATGATTGTCCGTTGTAGCACCCCTCCAGTTGAGAAAGCCCGTAAACTGGTCTTGGAACTGTTAATGCTTAACCATCCACTTGACTGTCCTGTCTGTGATAAAGGTGGCGATTGCGAACTACAGAACCTTGCCTACGACCATAAAGTTAATTCAAACCGTTTGGCTGATGAAAAATTTCACCATGAAATTGACTACAACAACCCACTGATTGAACGCGATCAGAATCGCTGCGTACTTTGTGGTAAATGTGTCCGTATCTGTGATGAAATAGTAGCCCGTGGTGCCCTCACCTTCATTAGCCGGGGTATAGAAACCAAGATCGGTACTGAGTTTGACGGTCCGCTCAGTTGTGAGTTTTGCGGTTCCTGTATTTCGGTCTGTCCTGTTGGTGCGTTACTTGCCCGTCCTTTCAAGTTTAAGTCACGTTTCTGGGCTATGACTAAGAAAAAGTCTGTATGTGGCTACTGTGGAACTGGTTGCAATGTAACTCTGGGAGTTAAGGATAATAAAGTTCTTACTACGGTCTATGACGAAAATCAGGGTTTCCATAATGGTCAGCTCTGTGTCCGTGGCCGTTTTGGTTACCAGTTCATCAGCTCAGACAAGCGCCTAAAAAACCCTTTGATTCGTAAAAATGGTCAACTGGTGGAAGCTGGCTGGGATGAGGCTTTATCACTGGTGGTTGAGCGTTTGAAAGGTGCCGGTTCTGCTGCGGCAGCACTTGCTACTCCGCGTCTGACCAACGAAGAACTGGTGTTGTTAAAGCAGTTGATGACCCAACAGGTTGGTTCGCAGAATATTGATCATTCAGCTGGCTATGGCCATGCTGCTGTCTCAGAAGGCCTTGGTAAAAGTCTTGGTGTCTCCGCTTCCTCAGCAACTATCCTTGATATTCAAAAAAGCGACCTGATTCTTGCCATCAAGACTGACGTCTATGAAACCCACCCGGTGGTTGGTTTTGAAATCAACATGGCGGTAAAGAATAAAGGTATCAAGCTGCAGATCATCTCTGACAAGCGTGGTAAGCTGTCCCGCCTGCCTGGTGCTAACCTGCTGCTTAATAAACCTGGCAGTGATGTCGTCTTGTTGAATGCTGTTGCAAAGGTACTGCTTGATGAAAATCTTGCTGTTATACCTGCGACACCTGAACTGGCTGCTGCACTGAATGATTTTACCCCAGAGAAGGTTGCTGAGCTTACCGGTGTTGCTGCAGATGCAATCCGTGAACTGGCTCGTGCTTATGCAGCTGCTGAGAAGGCTATTATTCTCTTTACCGCTGGACTTGCCTATCCTGGAGTTGATGCACAACTGGCCCACGCTGCCGTTAATCTGGCAATCCTAGGTGGTAAACTGGGCAAAGAAGGCTCCGGTATTCTTGCTCTGCAGGAAAAGAATAACAGCCAGGGCGCACTAGATGTCGGCTTTGTCCCTGGACAAGGTGGCCTGGATGCACAGCAGATTCTTGCCGGTTGTTCAACTGGCAGTATTAAAACCCTCTTGATTGCAGGTGAGAATCCGGTTGTGTCCTATCCTGCGCAGGCTCTGGTTAAAAAGGCCTTAGATGCAGTTGAGTTTTTGGTCGTTGCTGACCTCTTCTTGACTGAAACTGCTCAGCTTGCTGATGTAGTGCTGCCGGTTTGTTCTTATGCAGAAAAAGAAGGTACCTTTACGGCAACTGACCGTAGAGTTCAAAAAATAACTGCTGCCATCCCAGCTGTAGGGCAGAGTAGACCAGAGTTTCAAGTCTATGGAGATCTGATCCGCTTGCTTGGCGGAGTGCCTGCTGCTACTCAGGCAGAGGCGTTTGCACAGATTGCTGCCTATGCAGGTATTTCTTACGCGGAGCTTGGTGAAGGTGGTGCTTTTGCCGCTGTAAAGCTGCAGCCGGTTCAGGTTGTGCCCAAGGTTGTTACTGTAGCTGTTGACGCAGGTAAGTTTGCACTGTTAACCGGCGCTGCCCTCTATCACTGTGGAACCATGTCACTCTATGGTGAGGGTACTGTCTCCGTCTGTGGTGAGGCGTATGTTGAAATCTCTCGTAATGACGCAGCAAAAATGAATATTTCAGAAGGTGCTGAAGTGAAGTTAACCTCCTCAACTGGTACGGTTTCTGTAAAGGCCCGTATTTCACCACGGATGTCAGAGGGGGTTGCTTTTGCTCCCTATCACTTTGCTGATGCATCAATTAATACAGTCTGGTCTGGTGCTGCTGTAACTGGCGTAACCATTTCCAAGTAACGATTTGTCTGAGTCTTAACGCTACCAGAGAAGGAAGAGGGACCGATGGGAATCGAGATTCTAGGACTGCCGCTGTACTACTACATCGCCATGGTGGCCAAGGTGTTGATCGCGTTTGTATTCGTGCTTCTTACCGTGGCCTATGCGACCTATGCCGAGCGTAAAATAATCGGCTGGATGCAGGTACGGATCGGACCGAACCGGACAGGCCCAATGGGCTTATTGCAACCGATTGCTGATGGTTTGAAGCTCTTTTTTAAGGAAGAGATCATACCTTCAGAGGCAAACAAGTTTGCATTCCTGCTTGCTCCATTGGTTGCTCTGATTCCGGCTTTCATTACTTTCGCTGTCATTCCTTTTGGCGATACAATCAAGATCTTCGGCTATGATGTGCCGCTGCAGATTGTTGGCTACTATGATGCCGGTGTAGGTAAAGTAGTGGATATGAATGTAGGCGTACTGTATGTGCTTGCCATGTCTTCATTGGGCGTATACGGCATTGTTCTGGCTGGCTGGGCATCAAACAGCAAATACTCTTTGATCGGTGGTCTGCGCTCTTCAGCACAGATGATCTCCTACGAGCTTGCTGCTGGTCTGGCTATTATCCCGGTCTTTATGCTTGTTGAATCACTTTCTCTGCAGGAGATTATCAAGGCTCAGGCAGGTATGAAGTGGTTTATCTGGAACAGCCCAATGACTTTTGTCGCAGGTATGATTTTCTATGTTGCGACTCTGGCAGAAGTCAACCGGACTCCATTTGACCTTCCCGAAGCAGAGACAGAACTGGTTTCTGGTTTCTGTACTGAATACTCTTCAATGAAGTACGCCATGTTCTTTATGGCTGAGTATGCCAACATGGTTACAGTAAGTGCTGTGATGGTAACCCTGTTCCTTGGCGGCTGGGACGGTCCATTTGTCAGCGCAATTCCTTGGCTCTCCCCTCTTTATTTCATCGCCAAGGTTTATTTCCTGATGTTCTTGGCCATGTGGATAAGGGCTACCCTGCCACGATACCGTTATGACCAGCTGATGCATCTGGGCTGGAAGGTAATGTTGCCAACAACGCTGGCCCTGATTGTCGTAACTGCTGTTGCCGGTCACTTTGGCTTCTATACCTTTAGCGGTTTGTTCGGAAACTAGATTAAGCTGTTACCTTCTGTGCTAACAAAGAACTCATAGTACTACATAAAGGACGACGTTATGCCGAATCCGTTTACGCCAATAATGCAAGGAATGAAAATTACACTGGGACACGTGTTCAAAAAGCCGGTCACACTCATGTACCCTGATGAGCGTCCCAAGGTAGCAGAGCGTTTCCGTGGCCTGCATGCCCTCAAAGTTTCTCATAATAAGGCTAAGTGTGTTGCCTGCTATCTTTGCCCAACAGTCTGCCCTGCAAAATGTATTACTGTTGAAGCAGGTGAAGATACAAATCATGACAAATTTGCTGCAAAATATGAAATCGACATGCTGCGCTGTATCTTTTGCGGCTATTGTGTAGAGGCCTGTCCGGTTGATGCACTTAAGATGACTGGTGAGTTTGAATTGGCCAATTATCGCCGCGAAGATTTTGTTTTTACCAAGGAACGACTTTTAGAAAAGAAATAAAGGAGCGCTGTACATGGACATCTCATCCGTCTTCTTTGCCCTCGTCACTGTAGTGGCCATAGTATCGGCCCTGATGGTCGTGACCTGCAAGAACCCGATCAACAGTGCGCTCTCTCTGGTGCTGACGTTCTTCTGCCTGGCAACTTACTATGCCATGCTGAACGCTCCCTTTATGGCCGCTGTTCAGATCATCGTCTACGCCGGTGCCATCATGGTTTTGATTGTGTTTACCATCATGCTGCTGAACATCCGGGTTGATGCAAACAAAAAAGGCTCACACCAAATTGCCCTTGGTAGCGTAATGGGTATTGTCATGCTGCTTCTGGCAGGACTATTCCTGACTCGTGGTAAGGTGTCGCAGCCAGTTGGTGGGATTACCTCTGACATGATCAATAAACTTGGTCATACCGAGCTTATCGGTAAGGTTATGTTCACCGACTTCCTGCTTCCATTCGAAGTAACATCGATCCTGCTGCTGGTTGCCATTGTCGGCGCAGTGATCCTGGCCAAGAGAAAACTTTCCTAGAGGTGTCGTAACCATGGATAATCTGAGCAACTATTTAATTGTCAGCGCCGTTTTATTCTCCATCGGCACCATCGGGGTTTTAACCCGTAAAAATGCCATTGTTATGTTTATGTGCATTGAACTGATGCTGAATGCCGTTAACCTGACTTTTGTCGCCTTTTCACGCCACCTTGGCAACCTTGACGGGCAGATCTTCGTGTTCTTTATCATGACCGTTGCTGCTGCCGAGGCTGCTGTCGGCCTTGCGATGTTTATCGCCTTCTTCAACAACCGCGAATCAATTGATATTGATGATGCTAACCTGATGAAGTGGTAGTCGGCTTGCAGCATTAAGCAATAATCCTAATTTGAACCTGTAATGACGAGATAAAGGAGTAGCTCAATGTTCGACAATGTGTGGCTGATACCACTGTTTCCCCTGATCGGTTTTTTAATTAACGGTCTACTCGGGAAAAAGATCAAGAACGAGACGATTATAGGTAGCATCGGTGCTCTTGCCGTGTTTTCATCTTTCATCGTGTCGGTAATGACCTTCATCAAGCTGATCGGTCTTCCATCGGATGAACGGTCTGTGAATATCAAGATCTTCACCTGGATGACAGCAGGTACTTTCAATGCTGACATTGCCTTCCTGATTGACCCACTTTCATGCTTGATGCTGCTGGTGGTAACAGGTATCGGTACCCTGATACATATCTACTCCATTGGTTATATGCATGGTGAAGAAGGGTTCTACCGTTTCTTCGCGTATCTCAACCTGTTCGTTTTCTCAATGCTGCTGTTGGTGACTGGTAATAACCTGTTGCTGATGTTTGTTGGCTGGGAAGGCGTTGGTCTCTGTTCATACCTGTTGATCGGCTACTACTTTCACAAGAAGTCAGCTGGCGACGCTGGTAAGAAGGCATTTGTTATGAACCGGGTAGGTGACTTTGGCTTCCTGCTGGGTACCTTTACCCTGTTCTGGTGGCTTGGCCAAACCCACGGCATCTGGACCATTCAGTTTACTGAGCTTGCTAAAAATGCAAACCTGTTCCCTACGGGTGGTGTGGTTACGGTTATTACACTCTGCTTCTTCCTGGGAGCTACTGGTAAATCAGCTCAGATTCCGCTCTACACCTGGTTGCCGGATGCTATGGAAGGTCCTACACCGGTATCTGCTCTGATCCACGCTGCTACCATGGTTACTGCTGGTGTGTACATGATCGCACGGATGAGCTACCTGTTTATCCGCTCCCCTGAAACCATGATGACTGTAGCTGTGATTGGTGCCTGTACTGCCTTCTTTGCAGCCACTATCGGTACTGCCCAAAACGACATCAAGCGTGTTCTGGCTTACTCAACAGTATCTCAGCTTGGCTACATGTTCTTGGCTATGGGTGTTGGTGCCTTTACAGCCGGTGTGTTCCACCTGATGACTCACGCATTCTTTAAGGCCTGTCTGTTCCTTGGTTCAGGTGCTGTTATTCACTCCATGCATGGCGCACTGCATCACGTTCATTCACATGATGATGCACAGGATATGCGTAATATGGGTGGTTTGAGTAAGCATATGCCGCTGACCTACGGTACATTCCTGATTGCTACCATTGCCATTGCTGGTATCCCTGGTTTCTCAGGCTTCTTCTCAAAGGATGAGATTCTGTGGCAAGCATTTGCCAATCCACTGCATGGCAGTCTGAATATGCTGCTCTGGGGACTTGGTGCCTGTGCTGCCCTGATGACCGCTTTCTATATGTTCCGTCTGGTATTCATGACCTTCCACGGTACCTGCAGGATTAAGGCTGGTGCAGAAAAACATCTGCATGAATCTCCTATGGTAATCGTATTTCCTCTGATCGTGCTGGCTATTCTCTCTATGGTTGGCGGTTATATTGGGCTTCCTAAGCTGATCGGCGATCTGGTTGGTGGTATTCCAAACTATCTTGAACATTACCTTGAGCCTGTTTTTGCTAATGCAAATGCCTATATGCAGGCGCATACCCATCATGGTCATCACAGCCATGCGTTAGAGTGGGGTTTGATGGGGACTTCAGTTGTCATTGCAGTGGTCGGTATCTGCACCGCATATGTACTGTACATTGCAAGCCCTGAAATTCCAAAGAAGTTTACAGCAGCTTTTCCGGCACTGCATCGTGCTGTCTATAACAAGTGGTATATTGATGAGCTGTACGATTTCATGATTGTTAACCCTTGTAAGTCGCTTGGACGTTTCCTCTGGAAAGGATTTGATGTTCTGGTTGTTGACGGAATCGTTAACGGAGTTGCCCACGTGGTTATGGCATTTGGTGGTGTTATTCGCTACATGCAAACTGGTCAGATCTACAACTATGCCTGGTCCATGACTTTCGGTGTTGTTGTAATCATCGGCTACTACCTGTTCAAGTAATTAAACTTCTGTAATTTGTACTAAAGGAGCAGATTCGATGAGTAACATTCTGAGCGTGATGACCTTCCTGCCCATCGTGGGGGTACTTCTGCTGCTCTTCATCCCGAAGGGGAGCAATGGAGCGCTGCGTAGTGTCGCCTTAGTGACCACATTGGTCACATTCGTAGCCAGTCTACCTATTCTGACCGGTTATCAGACAAATGCAGAGTATCAGTTTGTAGAGAATGTACCCTGGATTGCAGCCGGACCCTTTGCCATGCGCTACAATATCGGCGTGGACGGTATCAGTCTCTGGCTGATTATTCTCACCACCTTTATTATGCCGATCGCCGTGCTCTCCACTTGGACAGCTGTTGAGGATAAGGTCAAGGAGTATATGATCTGTCTTCTGATCCTTGAAACGGCTTTGCTGGGTGCCTTTATCGCACTGGACCTGTTCCTGTTCTATATCTTCTGGGAGCTGATGCTAATCCCAATGTACTTCATGATCGGTATCTGGGGTGGTAAAAACCGTCTATACGCAACCGTTAAGTTCTTTATCTATACCCTGGTTGGTTCTTTGCTGATGTTGATAGCTCTGATCTATCTATATTTCCTGGGTACCAAGACCGGAATCACAGACTTCAGTCTGGTTCACTTCTTTGACCTGAAGGTTGATCCTGCTACACAAACCTGGTTGTTTGCTGCCTTTGCTCTGGCTTTTGCCATCAAGGTTCCCATGTTTCCGGTTCATACATGGTTGCCAGATGCTCACACCGAAGCACCGACAGCAGGTTCTGTAATCTTGGCAGCCATCATGTTGAAGATGGGTACCTACGGTTTTATCCGCTTTGCCATGCCGCTCTTCCCTGAAGCAACCCATCAGTTTACACCACTGATCGCAACGCTTGCTGTTATCGGTATCATTTACGCAGCACTGGTGGCCATGGTGCAAGAAGATGTTAAAAAACTGGTTGCCTATTCATCTGTTGCTCACCTTGGTTTTGTTATGCTTGGTCTTTTTGCACTGAATGAACAAGGTGTAACCGGTGCGTTGCTGCAGAACCTGAACCACGGTATCTCCACTGGCGCACTGTTTCTTATTGTTGGCTTCATTTACGAGCGTCGTCATACCCGTCTAATTACGGACTTTGGCGGTCTCTCCAAGCAGATGCCAATCTTTGCTGTCATCTTCATGATCGTTACCCTGTCATCTGTAGCGCTCCCAGGTACGAATGGATTCGTAGGTGAGTTTCTGATTCTGGTTGGTGGTTTTGAAAGCAGTCTACGTTGGTGGACAATTGTAGCTTCCAGTGGTGTTATCTTTGCTGCTGTTTATATGCTCTGGATGTTCCAGCGGGTCATGTTTGGTGAGTTGGACAACCCTAAAAATCAATCACTGTTGGATCTGAATGCACGTGAAATTGCAATCATGGTTCCACTACTGGTTATGATCTTTGTATTGGGTGTATACCCCAACCCCTTCATTGAAAAGATGACCCCTTCAATTAAGAAGGTGATTGCACATACCCGTATTGAGCCAGTCACTACCGCCAAGGTAGCAGTACCTGTGGTTGCCCCGGCTGCTGAAGTTGCACCTGCTGATCATACTGTACCGGTGCATCCTGTGACTGAACCCGCCGCTGAAAAGCCGGCTGCCCACTAGTTGAACGAGTTAATGCCCTGGAGGATTGTTAAATGGATATCAATGTAGCTCAACTCTTTCAGACGATTAACCTGAATGTCATCATGCCTGAGGTGATTCTCTCAGTGCTTGGTATGGCTCTTCTGCTGGTTAACGTCTTCGTTCCCTCCAAGTCTAAAGGCTACCTCGCCTGGCTGAGCTTGATCGGTATTGCCGGTGCTGGTTTTGTTGCGGTAACTGGCTGGGGTACGACTGTTTCTAGCTTCAATGATTCAGTTGTGCAGGATAATTTTGCAATATTCTTTAAGATGATCTTCCTGCTGGCTGCAGGACTTGCAGTCCTGATCAGTGATCAGTACATGTCTCGTGAGGATTGTAACCACGGGGAACTGTATCCAATCATTCTGTTTACTACTGTTGGTATGATGTTAATGGCCGCTGCTACAGACCTGATGACGATATTCCTTGGTCTGGAGCTGATGTCTATCTCGCTCTATGTATTGGCTGGCTTCAATCGTGACAGTATCAAATCCAATGAAGCAGGCCTTAAGTACTTCCTGCTTGGTGCCTTCTCAACTGGTTTCCTGCTTTATGGAATGGCGCTTATTTATGGTGTAACCGGAACCACTCGGATCGCCAAGATTGCTTCACTTGTTGTTCAGGTTGGCGGAGCTGGAAATACCATGTTGCTGATTGGTATGTTCTTGATGCTGACCGGTTTCTTGTTCAAGATTGCTGCTGCACCGTTTCATATGTGGACTCCTGACGTCTATGAAGGTGCTCCAACACCAATGACCGCCTTTATGTCTGCTGGTCCAAAAGCAGCCGGTTTTGCAACTATGCTGCGCCTTTTGCTGGTTGTTTTCCCTGCAATGAAGGCAGAATGGTCTGATCTGCTCTGGATTCTTGCTGTTCTGACCATGACGGTTGGTAACTTTACTGCACTTCGTCAGGACAACATCAAGCGGATGCTGGCATACTCCTCAATTGCTCATGCCGGTTACTGTCTAGTTGGTTTTGCATCCGGTACTGCTACAGGAACTTCGGGCATCCTGTTTTACATGCTATCCTACACCTTTATGAATATCGGTGCATTTGCTGTTATAGTACTGATAGGCAAAAAGGGTGAGCCTAACGGTACTGTAATGGATTACGCCGGTCTTGGCCATAAGCGTCCTTTGCTTGCGCTTGCAATGACTGTCTTTATGTTCTCTCTGGCAGGTATGCCGCCTACTGCTGGTTTCATCGGTAAGTTTTATCTCTTCTCCGGTGCTGTAGAAGCTGGTTATCTCTGGTTGGCCATCATTGGTGTACTGAATAGTGCTGCCTCAGTGTATTATTACCTTCGTGTAATTGTTTTCATGTACTTTAAGCCTGGTGAGGAAGAGTTTGACTGGTTTAATATTTCAGCACCAGTAGCGCTTGCGCTGGTTGTTTCAGCGGCAGGCTCCTTGATCCCTGGTGTAATTCCTTCTTTTCTACTTCAGTTCGCTCAACAGGCAGTTAAACTGATTTAGTGATAGTCGGGTATAGGTAGATAACAGAAAAGGCGCCACCGGTAACGGTAGCGCCTTTTCTGTTAGATGGCGGAAGTACACAGGAATCGAACCTGCCAAAGGAGTTTCTCACCCCTCTCAACGGTTTTGAAGACCGCGCGGACCACCAGCGTCCGATGTACTTCCATGATAAATACCGATACAGTTGAATACAACAAAGGGCCAGATAAATTTTATCTAGCCCTTTGTCTATATGGCGCGCTTGGAGAGATTCGAACTCCCGACACCCAGATTCGTAGTCTGGTACTCTATCCAGCTGAGCTACAAGCGCATATTAACAATAATGTGGCGGAGAGAGAGGGATTCGAACCCTCGATACCGGTTTCCCAGTATACTCGCTTAGCAGGCGAGCGCCTTCGACCTACTCGGCCATCTCTCCTTAACAAAATGAACTATGATAATAAAATATATTGTTTCTGAATGCAAGCGATTTCTGAGGCTAGAATCAATTGGATGATTAACGTCCCTTTTTGAGGTCAACAAGAATCAATTTAGCAACAGCTTTTAATGTTTCAAATACCCCCTCACCAGTGGATGCGCAAGCCTCAAAATCTGGTGCGTTTGTTGGGTTTAGTTCTTTGCGAAGCTCATCTACAGAAACAGCATTAGGCAAATCGCGTTTATTGTACTGAACAACATAAGGAAGCTTGTCCAGATCATACCCCTGTTCCTTAAGATTGTGACGTAGGTTGTCTAGTGATTCAACATTGGCATCCATTCGTTCTTCCTGAGAATCTGCCACAAATACAATGCCATCAACGCCTTTAAGAATCAATTTGCGTGACGCATCATAAAAAACCTGACCTGGAACGGTATAAAGATGAAAGCGGGTTTTAAATCCCCTTATTTCACCGAGGGCAAGTGGTAGAAAATCAAAAAAAAGTGTTCTTTCTGTTTCTGTCGCGAGGCTAATCATTTTGCCTTTGGCTTCAGGTGCAGTTTTTGCGTAAACATGTTGCAAATTAGTTGTTTTGCCACAGAGACCTGGGCCGTAATAAACAATTTTGCAATTTATTTCGCGTGAAGCATAGTTGATAAATGACATTGCGGCGTACCTCGGTGAAGCTGATTAGCTGAACAGGTTATCAATATCGTCATCCGTAATTTCAGCAAAGGGGAACGAAGTACCTGACTTTACTTTTTCGTCGGACTTCTTCATAAGTTTTTCAAAAATTACGGAAAGTTCTTCTGAAGCTTTTTTAACCCGTAAACGAACCAGTCCAAGCGAAGAACGGTTGTCAAACAGTACAACAAGTATGACACGGCCACCTACAATTGAGATATGGAGATTGTCTTTTTCTCCTTCGTGAAAGAGAATTGAAAACTCCTTCTCACCAATTAGTTTAGCCAGACCGCCAGTAGCTGCTATGTTACCAGCAGTAAGAGAAGCCAGCGAAGTTGTGTCAAACCGATCAGTTTCGCCAACCCCGGATATTAACTGGCCATTTTTATCAACAAGGAAAATTACCTTTGAGTTAGAGTCTTTGAGTAGTCGCTCAATGACAACATTAATTTCCTGAAACTCTTCGTCATACATGACCATCTGCGAGTTGGACATGTGAATCTCCTTATCAAGCTGAAACGAGTCGGTTGCTTATTTACAACCATTTAATTTGTATAGCAGAACAGTGTCGTCGATTCAAGTTCATTTCGCCAAAACCTAGTGTAGATACCTGTATGCCAAATACAGGATTACTTGAGTTTTAAATATAATTCTCTTACGATAAAAAAAATAATTTAGAAAGAGGATGTTATGACTTCTGATTTTATACCTAAATGGATCGCTTGGGAAACCACTCAGCGATGCAATTTGCGATGTGTTCATTGTCGTTGTTCTTCTCAACTTGACTCGTCTGTCGGTGACTTTACAACTGACGAAGGTAAACAGCTGCTTGATGAAATTGCTTCTTTTTCTAAACCTGTCGTGGTCTTGTCTGGTGGTGAACCTTTGATGCGGCCAGATATTTTTACGTTGGCAGAGCATGGCACATCACTCGGTCTCAGGATGTGTATGGCGACTAATGGGGCATTGGTAACGGATGATGTCTGCTTGGATATGAAGAAGGCCGATATTAAGATGGTGTCCTTGTCACTTGATGGCTCAACGGCAGCTGTTCATGACAATTTCCGCCAATGTGACGGAGCTTTCGAAGGTGTGATCCGTGCAGCTGAGATGTTTCGGCGCAATGGGCAAAAATTCTTGATTAATTCTTCTTTCACCAAGCGAAATCAGCATGATATTGCAGACACGTTTAAGCTTGCTAAATCACTTGGTGCTACAGCCTGGTATATGTTTATGATTGTACCCACTGGTCGGGGTGAAGAAATTATGAGCGAACTGATCAGTAAGGAAGACTATGAGGAAATCCTTGAATGGCACTATCAGCAGGAAAAGCTTGAAGATGACATTCTGATGCGTCCCACCTGTGCCCCTCACTATTATCGATTTGTACCACAGCGAGCAAAGCAGGAGGGGGTTGCGTTTGAGCGACGGAGTCTTACGTTCTCTACGGGTGGTGGAAAAGGGTGTATTGCAGCTCAGACGATCTGTTTGATAGATTGTTTTGGCAATGTCAAGCCCTGCTCCTATTTTCACCGCATAGCCGGAAATATAAAGGTCACGCCATTTCGAGAGATTTGGGAGAATTCACAAATATTCAAAGATCTGCGTGATTTTAAAGCATACAAAGGTAAATGTGGTGAATGTGAGTTTATTAACGTCTGTGGTGGGTGCAGAGCCCGGGCTGATGCCGTTTATGGCGACTACATGGCTGAAGAGCCTTTTTGTAATTACGTGCCAATACGTACGCGTAAGTAAATTCATGTTGACAGACGGTGTTATTGCGTTTATAAACAAAAACTCTTCGCCCGGATAGCTCAGTAGGTAGAGCAGTGGACTGAAAATCCACGTGTCGCTGGTTCGACTCCGGCTCCGGGCACCATTTCAATATACGGATAAGTCCGATGCAGTATAAAAGCCCCTGATTTTGAGGGGCTTTTTTTCGTCTCCGTTTTGACCCGAGGTGGTGCTTTGATGTATCCTGATTGTAGTGGCGGAATGTACCATTGACTTTGAGACACGTACCATGCGAATTTAGAGAAGCATTTTTTAGTTCTCTACCGTCTTGGGTGGATTGATCCAGACGGCTTCTGGCAACTGCTTGTG
>Ga0209373_10001719_pt1 | contig 24443 bp, 19 predicted proteins | sample Higcelweek5metaG_FD_187173 | JGI IMG/M metagenome (GOLD analysis project Ga0209373, IMG submission 187173) | Freshwater pond sediment microbial communities from the University of Edinburgh, under environmental carbon perturbations - High... | ecosystem: Environmental > Aquatic > Freshwater >... | reverse complement strand
CTGAGCGGAACGACTTCCGGCAGCAAACCGGTCAGCCTGATTTCACGGATAAACATTGTCAATTGACTGCTAAGATCTCTGTTGCCGGCTCACTTCAGCTCCGTACCGCTCACTTCGACTCCGCTCAGTGAGCTGATTTAATAATTTTCATCTGACAATAAGCTGCTGTACAAGGGGCCTGGATCCGGAAAAATCCTTAACCTTTACAAAATAAATACCTTTAGCTATCCCATCCAGATCAAACTGATGTTTACCGGAAGCTAAAGCCAAGTCAGAAAGTACAGCAATGCATCTACCTTTGATATTATATAGTTCAACAGTACCTGTAAGATTATCATGTAAAATCAATTCAAGGTATCCCTTTTTGTATTGTAATCTTGAACTGCTATTCTGATTCTTGTTGACAAGAGACATCCGGTTTGACACTGCATAATTTCCCCAGCCAGGCATTTTATCAAGTGTAATGACATAATTATTATTCATGATTGATTTCCAGTCTGCGGCCGTATTATCATGTGCCCATCCATCCATAGTATAATCGCCATACCACGGCATGAAAAACGACCACCCAGAACCATCACCGACAAGGCTGTCAGGATGAGGAACTGAACCGCATTCACTTAATGTTACAATTTTCCTGCCGCCGAAAATCTCCTTGACTTTCTCAAACGATGCAACCAGTGAACCATGATTTGCTTCACGCGGATAATAATAATAATCCCGTCCCACAATATCAACATATTCATCACCGGGATACCAGTCAAGCGCATCACCTGCTTCATCGGTTGTCCATAACCATATCAAGTTGTCAAGTTTATGATAATTTACAAACCGGTCAAACATCAAACGATATATTCCAACACATGGTTTTGGACCTCCGGCCCCCCACCAGAACCACTTCCCTGATGCCTCATGCATTGGGCGCCAGATTACTGCAATACCTTTGACTGCAAGTTTCTTAAGATATACTGCAGTAGTATCCATATTTTCAACAATTGCCTTATACTCACTGCTGCCAGTATTATACTCTTCACATTTTACTGTATCTGTAAATGCTTTTTTGATATCAAATGTTGTAAATGGCGTATTTCCTGATGATTTTGTGTAAAACGCTTCAACTGCCTTGCTTGGATCCATCCAGTGCCAGGTATACGCTGGTATTCCACCATGATTAAATACATTTTCAGCCATTGAAAGAGTGGCACTTGTATATGCAATGTGCCACTGATTATCAGAACTTAATCCGGTACCATGTAAAAAATCAAAACCGACAAGTGCAGGAGTTTTCCCAGATGCAGTTTTAATCCAGGATAGTTCAGTCTGATCATCAACAGTATACGGCGTGTACTTTCCATCATTTTGAAATACATTATTTGTCATCACACCACTTATTGTTTTCTTCTGAAAATTGTCACAGATAAAACTATAAATCTTTTTTGCACTCTGTGATGCATTAGGGGTAACAAGTGTTTTACTGTAACTGAATGGTGTATCTGTAAAAGTGGTTATTTCTATATAGTCAAGATTAACCCACCCCCATGACTTTGTAAAGCTTATTGTATTTGTGCCGGAAACAAGCTTTACTTTTGAAGATGATTTTACAAGAACAAATTTCTCAGTAAACGGAAATGACATCTGCCCGCATGATGAGCCATTAACCGAAAGATTCTGGATTTTCCCATTTGCATCATCAACTTTGTAAAATGACCATATTGTATAAAAGTCCGCTTTTTCTGCAATAACTTTAAATGTCAGAGTTCCCTCTTTCATATTTATGTAATAACCGCCTGATGCATTATTATCCACAACTTTCACAATGGAGTTCTCATCAACTACTGCACTCTCAGCCTCGTAACGATCAACAGCAGACAAATAACCTGCAGTACATAAAATACCGATTATAATTAACTTAAACATCATATATACACCCCTATTTAAAAGAAATTTAAAAAATATATATCGAAAAAAGTATATATATATTTACAGTTTATTTTTTAAACAAAAAAGTGTTGAACAGTGTTGAATAAGTTTTTGGGTTTTTACAATTATTAATATACGACTAAAAGATGATATTATCCAAATATACCCAGAGTTTATTTTAAAGGTTAAGATTAAGGTTTAAAAAAGTATATTGACAAATCCTCATCCTTATCCTTATTCTCATTCTTTATTTTTTTCGGAGAAAAAATGACCGAATCTTTTGACAGAGGGACAATTCTTCAGAAATACAGCGATCTTATGATTGACGAATCAAAATCTGACGGCGGGATTCCATCGAAAGAACCATTCGTTTTACATCCTCAACATTGTCAATGCATCAAAAAAAGCATCAGACTTTGTAATACAGTCCTTTTGAAAATAGCATCCGTAAAAACAACCTTTGCAGGATCGTACAATGCGTTCTTTTTCAATTCTCCATCGCTCATCATCAAGCCCCGATATTGAACTAATTGGAATCGCAGTATCGTATTCTTGACAAACCATGAGACTTCCGTTATTGTTTATCACTAAATATTTATCTATATAACTGTTGCACTTCCAATCCGATTTTTCATAGTGATTTACAATAGATTTAAGATATCTTAAGCTTGGTGCGACAAATCCTCGGGTTAATTTAATTCTGCAGATATGGCGAACAAGTTTTGCGAGCTCATTTTTATCAATTAATTTTAAACCTGGATCGGAAGGAGAAAACAGTCCGCCAACATTTTGATAAAGCCCAAAATCAAACATAATACCACGTTTAGTTACTGTATCTAAAATAAAAGGAACCTCACTGATATTCTGATTTGTTATAACAGTCAACGTCGACGGAATTATTTGTTTCTTTTTAGCATAACTTAACAGTTCAAGTACAGAACTACTTGATTTTTGTCCAATGCTTGAGAGCGAATCCAGTGAACAAGTAATAAACTGTAGACCTGCATCAGACAGCTCGTCGATTTTAGTTTCCGTCATCAGTCCAAAATTTGATATCATCCAACATATTGCTTTCTTTTCAATACTGATGTACCTTACTATTTCGACAATATCAACTCTGGTTAATGGTTCACCACCGGTAAGTGTAAAAAGACGGCATCCAAAACCGTATAACTTATCAATTATCTGTTTCCAGGTATTTAGATCTATGTTTTCAAATGATTGTTCAATGCTTTTACAGTATGGGCATGAAAGGTTGCATTTACGTGTAACAAATAGAGATGCAAAACGAGGAGTTTCTGGTTTTCCTCTCATACGAAAGGCAATTTTACATTTATGGGAAAAGCTGATAGCCATATTGAAAAAAACCTGTTATTTATTTAACTTTAACCTGGAATACGATTTTCGGAGCCTAATTGTTGCCGCTTTGCTCTCAGACTTTTTTTTTGCTCCAGACACCATTAACAGTTAATTAATTTAACCGCTATTATGTTGCGTAAAAATAAATTCTGCTACGACAGTACATTGAAGATTCTTTTAAAGGCAATGATTCAAAAATATCCTCTCAAGCAGTTTAATTACTACATTTTTTTGGGTTGAATGGCATCTGGAACGTTTTTTTTGCAGAATAACATAATTGTTCTTATATTGATTACTATCTTTATGATGGGATTAAACAACAGGCAGAATAAATTGATAAAATCTTTTCTATTGGTACTTTTTGTAAGTGTATGCAGTATTGCTGATTTAGCAGGAAACAATAACCAACTTGATTTGATTCAAAATGATCTCGTTGCACAACAGTACAAAAATGCTGAAGATAATCTGGAACTTTATTTAAGTATAAATCCAACTGATGCCGAAGCGCTTTACCTGAAACTTGCAATTTGTCAAACCAAAATTCTTGACTACGAATCATATCAAATCGACGGTAAAAAATTCTTGGCTACTGCAGATAGTATAAAGAAAGTTCTTGAGAAGAAAGCTACTTCTCTCCAGGGAAAAGATTCTTTGATGTGTCTATTTTATCTTGCTAATATATACGGTGGAATAAGTCTGATGTATGCGAAAGCCGGCAGCTGGATTGAGGGTGCTAAAAATGGAAGGGCTTCAGTTGCATTACTTAAGCAGGTTCAAAAGGCATTACCCGATTATTTGGCTGCATATCTTGGAATCGGCGTGTTTAATTATTATTTCAGCACCAGTTTAAGATGGCTGCCATTTACAGGTGGTAAATGTCAGGAGGGCCTGTCTTATATAGAAAAGGCAATAAAATCTGAATTTCCGTTTAATTATGCTGCTAAAAATTCACTTTGCTGGATACTCATTGATCGACAAGAGTATGCAAAAGCTGATTCCATTGCTGTTTCAGTGCTTAATGATTATCCTGATAACACATTATTCTTACGAATCAGATCGATTAGCGATTTACGAAAAGGGGCGTTTAAAGGTGCGATTGAACATGCAAGTGCGCTTCTGGCGTTGACCGCTAAACGAAATCCAATAAACTGGTCTGATTATATTACAGCATATTATATTCTTGTTGAAAGTTATTTCCAATCTGGGTTTAAAAACGAGTCACTGACTTTTGCTGATTTGATTTTAAATAAAAATATTCCTGAGGTTTATTTGTCAGTTCAACACAACAAAAAAAACCTGAAACGCATCAGAGATCTCAAAGAGAAAATGTGTGATGAGTAGAATCAAAATAATATCCCTCATATTTTTCATATGTTTAGCCACAACAGTAGTTGTAAAAGCTGAATATTCACCTAATATTGCAATAAGTAATGAGCTCGATTTTTTGATAGCGAGATTGTCTTATGTACATTCAATCAAGCTGCCTGAAGGATATTGTTCACGTCCGATAAACTATGCTGCATTAAATCAATTTTTCAGAGCTGCTGATTCTCTTGATTCAATGGGTCTACTCTCGGATAATGAGAGCTTTCAGTTAAAAAAAGCTGAAAAATTTACCGGTTTCCAAAAAAACGCAATTAAGTGGATTAGTGACCAAAAAGATATTCATTTGAAAGCCAATCTCAATCTGCTTGGTGATGGTCGAATGAAATCGAATGATAGTATGAGCTTTGAAATGAAAGGAATCATCAGTCCATCACTTTCAGGAAATCTTAGAAAATTGTCTTTTTATTCAGGAATTGATGTTTGGACTGAATATCGTTCCGATACGCTATTCAAAAGAAGCTCATATCAACCTTACGATGGTTTAGCTTATAACATGTATGGACGTAATACTAACCAGTCGCACATCCGATCTTCAGATGTTCCAATCGGGGGCATTCGTTATGACGCTGATCGTATTAAGCTTGAGACTGCTATTGATCATCTTAAATTTGGTCCAGCAGTTTACTTTCCTCTGACTCTTTCCGGGATGACACCTCCCATAACTTATGCCAGAGCATTTATGGATTTGGATGTATTAACTTACACACACATTGCAGGATTGTTAAAAAGCCAGAAGGATAGAGATAAATATATATATTCTCATCGCTTGAACTTGTCGATGTGGAAATCACGAATGCAAATCGGAATTAATGAGGTGATAATCAACGGATCTTCCACAAATCAGTTCCTGGGTGATACAAATCGAATTCAGTCTCGTGATACCGGTCAGGTTCGTGGATGGGAGTGGGTATATCTGATCCCTTTCGTACCTTTTAAATTTGTCGAACATTATGCAGGTGATCGGGATAATGCGGCAATATCCTTTGATTTCAATATCCGGTTTCCTAAAAGGTTCAGGTGGTATGGAGAGTTTTTCCTGGATGACATGCTTAACCCCTTGAAAATTTTCAGTGATGATTGGGGTAATAAGTGGGCCGCTACTTTAGGCTTTCAGTGTTTTGGACAGATAATTGCAAAAGATTTGGTACTATCTGTTGAGTATTCACACGTTGAGCCCTGGGTGTATACTCATTTTTTTGGAGGTAGCCATAATTATGGTCATTTTGGACAAAGTCTGGGATCTCCACTTGGGCCCAACTCACAGGCAATTGTTGTATCCACAATAATGCAGTTAAATAAAACTAATGCTATTCAATTTAAATTTCTAAATACCGGCAAAAACAGTACAGTAAGAGGTGGAAATATTACCGATGTATTTCAGGATCCTGAAGATACAACTGCATTCCACGATAGTAAAAAGAAAAAATTTCTGGGTCCGGAGACTGTTTGGTCATCCAAACCATCAATTCAATGGACTTTTAATTCTTTTGGTCTATTTAATGTGAACCTGGAATACGCAATAGATATTACAGCAAACAAAGTAGCTAATGAAGTTGGTTTATGGGGCGGGTTACATTTCTAAAAAGACCGCTGCATATGCACTTTAGATGACGGATTTGTTTTTAGAATTACCAGTCCCCTCTCACACCAAAACCCCGACAATCCTCTGATCCTCTGTAGTTAGACAGTTTGCCCTTTGGATGTGTACAGTTCAGTGCGTGAGTACAGAAGCACTTCTGCATCAGGAGCAATAAAATCTCCGTAAATCTGACAGTCATTTCCAATAAAAAAACCGACTGAGCACTGTACATTTTTATCAAGTGCTGACCAGTCCCTATAATGAATACCGACGGCTTCTCGATCAGGATTAGGAAATGACTGTCCGGGATTTATTGTAATACCTGTAAATGAGAACTTTACACGATAATTTCCGTTTGACAGATTCTCAAGTGAAAATGATGCATCCGGAGTGTAGTTATAATCACAGACAGGAGTTTTATTCGATTCGGTTGTAAAGTAGTAATAACAGGTGTATCACTATTGTTTACAATTTAATAGTGATACGTTTGCGGTAATATAAACAATTGTTTAACCGCGCTGTCAATTTTTTTGTTTTTTGACAATTGTGTATAAAAATATAATATCGCGATATGTTGCACTAAATATACAGGCCGATATTAACGCGCGGGGCAATTCGTGAATTGCCCCAACGGGATTTTGTTTTCAGAAGTATCTCTGGATTTAATAAACGAAACATTTACAACTGCACTATCGATCTGATTGTCTGTAATTTCAGTTTTCTTTATCTTGCAATCTTTTTTTTCAAAACATATCTTCATTATATCATCTTTTCAGCAGGAATAGCAATGATCGAATCTTTTGACAGAGAGACAATTCTTCAGAAATACAGCGATCTGCTTATTGACGAATCAAAATCTGACGGCGGGATTCCATCGAAGGTTTTCTTCCCGGAAAATGATTTTGATCTCTGTGCAATCATGAAACAGTCTGAAGAAGAACATGCCCGGATACGGCTTATCGGCAATCATACAGGAACAACAGGCGGTTCAATACCGCTTGATAATGAGTGGGCAGTATCATTCTCACGGATGAACCGCATTCTTGGTATTTCAAGGCTCAGTGACGGTACAATGGTTATGCGCTGTGAGCCGGGCATTTCCCTACAGTCAATAAAGCAGTTTCTTGAAGCACCAAAATCCTGGCCATATGTCAAAGGTCAGGAGCTGCTTGCGTCTGATTCATATTTTTATATGCCTGATCCGACTGAAACCAGTGCGCAGCTTGGCGGATCAGTTGCGACAAACGCATCAGGTGCGCGCTCATTTCGCTTTGGCGCCACACGTAATTCAATTCATTCTTTATCACTTGTAACTGTATCAGGAGAGACATTTACAGTTACCAGAGGAACTGAGTTTAATCCACATGACGGTATCTCAATAATTACCGATCAGCAGACGGTCAAACGCATTTCTCCATTTACATTCAATTCTCCTTCAATCAAGAATTCATCAGGACTTTTTTCCAGCTCCCCGATGGACCTGATTGACCTTTTTATCGGAAGTGAAGGCATACTCTGCGCGTTCTCATCAGTAACCATCAAGCTTCACAGACAGATGCCTTTTATCGGCGGCTGCTCATTCTTTACATCAAGAGAATCAGCGTTCCGATTTGCGGAATTTCTGCGTAATGACTATCAGGTTGCATCTATAGAATTTTTCGACGAGAGTGCCTTGGAGTTTATTGACAGATACCGCGATCGGGCATCTGCGGCATTTCCAGATTTTCCACAAGAATCAACACAGGCGATACTCTGGGAGTTTATCGATAGAAAGCCATCACTATTCGAATCGCGATTTGACTCATGGGAATCAGCACTTGGTACCTGCGGATCATCATTTTCACAGACGTGGAGCGGCATTGAGCCCGAGGAAATTGAACGTCTCAGACGTTTCCGGCACGCGCTTCCCGAAACTGTCAATTCAGTTGTTGCATCATACAAGCGTTCCTGGCCGTCAATACGAAAAATCGGTACAGATACAGCATTACCTGCAGACTGTTTTTATGAGGTTTACAATAAATACCTGTCGCTTATAAATGACAGCCGCATCGGATACGCGGCATTCGGACATCTTGGCGATTATCATATTCATATAAACCTGCTGCCGTCAAACGCGGAAGAATTGAAGCGCGCCCTTGAAATCTACGATTTAATCATGACGCTTACAATAGAGAATTGCGGCACAATCTCCGCGGAACATGGCATTGGTAAACTTAAGAAAAAGTATCTGGAGAAAATGTACGGCAGTGAGGTCATTGACCAGATGAAAATGATTAAAAAAAGTTTTGATCCGCAGCTCAGGTTGAACTGCGGAGTCATGATTTTTTAAGCAGGCTCAATCAATGAAAGCACTATAAAAATAAAATGAGGCGGCCACCAGGCGTACCACCAGTCTGATTTATAACTATTTTTCAATACCAAGCACCTATTTATAAGCATTTTTATGTTTTTATAAGTATATTTTAAGAATACTATCCAATTATAACTCATTATACCATTTCAGAGGATTTTAGTCGGGAAGACATTTATCCGTCAAGAAACTGGCCGGGTGAAACAGACTTTGATCACCTTGAGTTTGCCATTAAGTACGATGGAATCAACCTTTCCCTGCTTGACGCAATCTTCAAAAAAATGGATGCTGCTGGATTGGCAAACTTCATTCAATCAAAACCAATGAGTATCCCTCGCCGCAAAATCTGGTTTCTCTATGAATTTCTGACACCATATCAAAAGAGTTGGTGGAAGAACTGGATTTTCTTGAAGTGTATGACAAAGCTAAGCAGGCAATTCAAGAGATTGTTGATCTGCCAGACCGTCAGATTGATCTTTTCATCAACCTGACGATCCAGAACAATGGAAAACTGTCGGAGCGTAAGCGGGAGAGTTTCTTTTCTAAATTAAATTCACAGGAAATTGACGCAATAGAAGATGCAATATGGAAAGCGTTCAATAAAAATAAGGCAGGATAAAAAACATCAACATTCCTTTTGTAAACGATAAAATCTTACATTTCTCAGGATTGCGGCAGCTCTTTTTCCGAATAATATAAAGGCATAATGAGGTTTAATCCCATCTGTACAAAGAGTTCTTTTATTTCAGGTTTGGGATTAAGAACGCACATATCACCATGAACATCTTTAAGTTTTTTCAGGCAGGTCACAAGCATTCCTACTGCATCGCTATACATATGATAACAATCTGTAAAATACAATGCGATATGGGTTTCATTGAACTTTATGTAATTATCAATTAGAAATCTCAGCTCATCAAGATTTGAAACAGTCATCAGATCACTGATTTTTACAACTTTGTAAATTCCTGATGGATAAAATTCGATTTTCATCTCATTACATCTCTTTCTTCACTGATTTGCAGCAGTTGATATTTAATTTTCAATATCACCTGAATTGCATTCCAGTGATAACTTATTGAATAACTGAAAACATACGGTTATATTAACCGTATAATTTGTTTTCTTATTCAATTTTCCCCCTGAATAATCTTTGAGCATAATTATTCTATCATCTGAATTTCCCTTTTTCAAGCATAAAAATTACTATAATGCTTGTTTATCAGTGCATATCTGTAATAAACCACCTGTTTATTTGTCAATCAACAGAGCTCATTATCTGATAAATAACTGTAATTACTATGGTTGCACTGGCGGTGCTGTCTTGTTTTTCATGACAGCATACAGACAGCTCTGTGCAATAAGGAGGGCATGGTCAAATTCAGGCAGTTTCTGAAGCACACCGATAAGCCGCTCGAGTGCTACAGGAATATATTCCTTAAACCACTCTTTTCCTTTGTGAAGAGAAAGATTGCCATAAGCACCAAGAGCCTGCATAAGACGCTGGGCGGCGCAGAGATAAAATATTCTTTCACGATCATGTGAGTCGCTTATTTTATGGTAGTACTCCAGGAGCGAAATAAAATGTTCCTGCGAAAGAATGTTTACATAAGGGTCTAAAAGCAGTGATGCGACATCATACTCCGGAGGCCCAAGGCGTGCTCCCTGAAAATCAACAAACCGCACTTTATCATCTGTAATCATTACATTTTCAGATTGAAAATCACGATGAATGTAAACACGCGGCAGTAAAGCAACCTCCTGGGCAAGCGCATTGCGTTCCTTCTCCCATTTTTTATTCAGATGAATCTCGCAGGCGCAATAGTCAGTTACGCAGAACTTTTCAAAATACCATGTCTCCCATAAAAAGGTGTCAAGATCCATGGCCCGTGATGTAACAGACTGGCTTACCGAAATGTCAAGTTGCTGCCACTCCCGCAATGCATCGAGCACATCCCTGTATTTGGACATGACAGCTGCAATATCATCTGCATTATCAATACAATATTTTTTAAGGGTAATATTACCAAGGTCTTCCTCAAGAATTATACCGTGAAGATTGTCTTTTTTGTAAATTGCAGGAAGATAAGGCAGATGAGTGCTTATATCATGCTGCATATCAATAAATCTGTCCCAGTCCTCATCGCGGCTGTCCCATATTATCAGAATATATGACTTTTCGTTTTTTGAAAGGCGTATAAAATATCGTGATGATCCGGCATGTCCTGCAAGCTGGGTTTTCCAGTCATCGGGTGAAAACGAATCAATTGCTGTTTTTAAAAAATCAATCTGAGCCGGTGTTAAAAGTATTTCCTGATTCATTGAATAGGTATAACTCCAAACGGTGTAAAAAGTGAATTGACAACATGCATATTTTTTATGTCAGTACCGGGCCATATAAGACTGTGATCAACCGTACTTCCTGTAAACGCATCAGTCTCAACCCATGCGTAACTGCCATTGAATGCGGATTTTCTGTTAATACGATCCGATGGTATGCAGACTGTTTCATCGGGGTAACATGCCAGATGAGGCGGAATTGCGATATCTATCTTTTTGTCAATACGTTCAAAATGAATATCAGCAAGGGCTTTTATTGTTCCGATATCGCGCCAGAAGCCCTCATTCTGCATATCAACTGAAACACGGAGTCCTTTGTCCACAGCACGTTTCCATACAGGAACTATAGAAAAATCATTACTTGTGACCAGATCAAGAAATTCTCTTTTGTATAATGCAGCTCCAATATATGCCGCGTCCATGCATGTCTGCGGGCGGCCGATCTCTGATGGTGTACCTTTATAGAGCATTGATTCAGGATCAAACAGAATCGTACCTTCACCCCTCGCACAGGGAAAAGCGACCAGTGTGCAGACATCTTCCGATTCGATAAATTTACTGATTGCAGCTTTCAGATCAAATTCACAGATAATATCTACATTGAGCATGAAAAATGATGAATCACCTGATAAAAAAGTTCTCGCGTTATCAAATGCGCCGCCGGTTCCCCGGATATCCCCTGATTCAACAAACAGTTCAAACTTAAGAGGTGAGCGGCTTCTGAAAGCCCTGACATGTTCATGAAGGTAGTGTGAATTGACACCTGTTTCGTCAATTCCGTTTTTGTCAATAAATTCCAGAGCACGTTCAAGAAGCGGTTTTCCGCATACAGGAACAAGCGCTTTAGGAATATGATCTGTCAAAGGCCGCATACGTGTCCCGAATCCTGCGGCAAGCACAAAACCTCTCATTTTTAAAGCCGCTCCGGATAAAGTGCGATCTGGGAAAACAGTTCATTGAATTCGCCATAGCCCTTCTGCCAATCTGATACGATTTCCTCAAGCGGCGTCTGAGCAACAAGTGCTTTACGCAACCTGTCATCACCGCTCAATATATCAAAGGGCATTTTTATCTGTTCATATTCGTATGGCGGATTCTTAAATGCAAATTCTCCGTCAGATGATTTCATTATTGATGCAATAATCGCAGCCGCAGTCTTTACAGGATAAAAGCTGCGCGGATTTGTCACATGAATCTGCATTCCGTAACAGAATTTTCCCTGCCACTTCTGGAATGTAGGAATAAATCCGTGTTCCCTGAAAATGCACCCGCCAAGTTCATATGAAAAAAGTTCCTTTTTAAACTTCTCAAAGTCAATATACGGTGCCCCGAACAGTTCAAACGGACGGGTTGTTCCGCGGCCTTCCGATACATTTGTGGCTTCAAAGAGCACCATTCCGGGGTACACCGCTGCAGTCTCCCAGAAAGGCATGTTTGGTGATGGCAGCACCCAGGGAAGGCGAGTCTCGGGCCAGTATGAGTCTCTCCACCATCCATCCATTTTAACTGTTTCAAGTTCGCATGACGGATGATACTTTTTCTGAATAATCCGCGCCATCTCACCCATTGTCAATCTGTGACACAGGGGGATTTCCGCGCCGCCTACAAAAGTGAAATATTGCGGCGACAGCATGTAACCGTCAACAGGTACACACCCTACAGGGTTTGGCCTGTCAAGCACCCAGACACTGATGTTTTTTTCAGCACATGCTTCCATGCACAGTTTCAGTGTCCAGATATAGGTGTATGGACGCGCTCCGACATCCTGTATGTCAAACACAAGCGCATCGAGCCCGTCAAGCATCTTTGATGTCGGCTTACGGGTACTTCCGTAAAGACTGTAAACAGGGATGTTCAGCACCGGGTGTACTGCGCTCTCCCACTCGATCATATTATCCTGAGTCTGACCAAAGAGTCCATGCTGCGGGCCAAAAATTGCGGAAAGTTTACATGATGGATGTTTTGCAAGAACATCTGTAATATGTGAATAAGCAGAAGTTACAGATGCAGCATGACAAACAACACCAATACGCTTACCCTTTAATGCCGCCGGAAAATTTTCAAGAAAACAATCTAATCCAAATCTTGTCATATAATTCCAATCAAAAATAAGGTTGAGGTTAAGGTTGAGATTAAAGTAAAATTCTTAGCCTTAACCTTAGCCTCAACCTTAAAATACAACGTCTGCATGAAAAGTAAATATGCAATATATAGATAATATCAATAATTTCAAGAACATAAAAGAGTATTTTTTTATTCGTTTTTCGTTTCTTGATTTTGTAGCCGCAATTATTTATATTTAATATCTGTTTGAAACTATTTTGCCACAGAGAAGAGGTGATACTTAATGAACGGTATCGTTGTAAGAGAAGATGAAGCCTTTGAAAAAGCTCTTAGGCGTTTCACAAAAACCTGTGAACGTGCTGGTATTCTGTCTGACGTGAAAAAATATCGTCACTTCGAAAAACCAAGCGAAGAGAAGAAAAGACGTTTGAACTCATCAAAACGCAAACGTATTCGTGAAGAAAAGCGAATGACCTTTAAGTTTGATCGCTAAGTTTAAAATATAGGGTGAAGATTTCTTCACCCTTTTTTTATCTATCCAGCCTGATTGTATTTTTACCGATTTTTTCAATGATCCTGAAGCCGATGATTGCACATGATGTTGCAACATTCAGTGAATTTTTAAATCCGTATAGCGGAATCTCTATGAGATCATCACATAAATCCAGTACTTCTTTACTTATACCAAGGGCTTCATTACCAAATACAATACCTACTGAGGGCGGATACTCTACCTCATTGTAAATCTTTGATGCAGTTGTCGTTTCAGCTGCCCATACCGGGATATTCTGCTCCTGCAGATATTTAACAGCTGCTGCAGCTGAATCAAACTTTCTCCAGGGTACATAATCTATTGTGCCAAGTGAGGTTTTCTCAAGCTTGATATGTGGAGGAAATGCTGTATATCCGCACAGAAAAAGCCCGCTGACCCGCATGGTATCGCAAAGGCGGAAAATTGATCCTACATTAAACGCACTTCGCAGATTGTCAAGAATAATATAGAGCGGGTTCTTTGGCAGAGTGTTGTACTTGTCAATAGTTACTGATGCATCAAACCGCCGCACTTCCATCATGGTAGTCTCTATATCACCAAGTTTTGGTTTTCCCTTACCTGTCATACTAATTCCTTTGACCGCTATCGGTCAACACCTCTCTTCTTCAGTTCCACCCATAATAAAAGCAGGCCGCCTGCAAGAAACAGTACTGATAATGATGACATACCCACACGCGATGCAATTTGTGATGCAAGGCCGGCTTTGTGAGTGAGAAAGGCGACACTGCCGACAACTGTAGGCCCCACAATAACAGCAAAGCGGCCCATAACATTATAAAAACCAAAATATTCTGCAGATTCCTCAGGTGGAATCATTTTCCCGAAATACGATCTGCTCAATGCCTGTATGCTTCCCTGCGCAAGCCCTGTGATCCCGGCAAGAATAATAAAATGCACCTGTGTGCGAAGTACAAGCGCACCGGCCCCAGATACCACTATGTAAATTAATATGCCTGTCATGATCATCCAGAATGCGCCGAATCTACGTGAGAGAAAACCAAAGAAAAGAGCGGCCGGAAATGCGACAAACTGCACAGCAAGAAGCGATATCATAAGAGTCCTGGATGTAATACCGATTGACATTCCAAAATCAACTGACATGAGTACAAACGTATGCAGACCGTCAATATAGAACCAGTATGCAATAAGAAAAACAAGAATTGCGCGATTTTTTATAATCTTTACAGTTGTTCCATTAAGATTATGCATACTGCTTATAATTATCTTTTTAATTCCGGATGTCTCGCTATAAAACCGTTCTTTTACAAATAATAATACGGGGAAAGAAAATACCAGCCACCATATTGCTGCTGTAAGAAAAGAGAGCCGTACCGCATCAGCTGCGCTCTTTATCCCGAACATTGAAGGTTTACTTACCATAATAACGTTGAATAGAAACAGCAAACCGCATCCAAGGTATCCGACTGCATACCCTGCGGATGAAACCATGTCCATATTTTTTTTATCGCATATATCAATAAGAAGAGAATCGTAAAAAAGATTTGCGCAGTTGAACGCAATACTTGCGCATATAAATACAGTTATTGCAAATACCCAGTTTCCCTGTCCGACAAAGTAAAGCATTCCCGATGAGCATACACCAAGAATGATAAAAAATGAGAGCAGTTTTTTCTTTGCCCTGCCTGCATCAGCCAGTGCGCCAAGCAGCGGAGACAGTACCGCTACAGCAAGTCCTGCAGCTGCGTTTCCAAATCCAAGACGTGCGGTACTCACTGTGGGATCAACCCCTGATGACCAGAATGTTTTAAAAAAAACCGGAAAAAAGCCCGCCATTATGGTAAGTGCAAATGCGCTGTTTGCCCAGTCGTAAAGACACCATGAAACAATTTCTTTTCTGCTGTTTGCCATCAGGTTTTCTTTTCTTTCTTCTCTGCGGCAGGAAACAGTACATTGTTGAGAATAAGACGATATCCGGGAGAATTTCTGTGAAGTTCAAGCATGGTCGGTTTATCGCCGACTGCATGAGTGATATCCTCAGGGTCGTGACCGCCAAGATACGCAAACTCTCCCTTGCCAATGAGCCCGTGAATGTAATTTACCATTGACGTTCCAGGAACTTCACCAAGTATAATCACGCTCTTGCGGATGACGTTTCTGTTGAATGATGTAAGCAGTCCGGAAAAACCGGTTATTGTGCTGCGGTGATTCTGAACAAGCATTGATGGAACAGGATCAAGCTTTGCACTGAAATCAAACAGCACAAAATCTTTCGCATCAATACGCATCGGCGTATTGACCATATTTACATCAATATTATCAAAATACGGTTCAATCGGGTTAGTCTGAATTGTAAAATTTTCAAAAGCCATGCAGTTGTTAAAATTGAGTTTTTTCCTGTAAGCCGGATCAACCCCGTCCCCGTCATACACTTTGTCAACGATATCAGTTCCAAGTGCAGCAAGCGCGACCTCAAGAGTGTTTGTTGCGCTGCACATCGCAAAAAGGAAGCCGCCGTTGTCGACATATTTACGGATTGCAAGAGCAACAGCCTTTTTGCAGTCGCTGACCTTTGTAAACCCATTTGCCTGCGCCAGTTTCTCCTGTTCCATTTTATTCTGCTGATACCAGGTGGCATGAGCGAAGCCATTATAGAATTTGCTGTACTGTCCGGTAAAATCCTCGTGATGAAGATGCAGCCAGTCGTACTGCGTCAATTTACCCGCAAGCACTTCCTTATCGTAAATTTTATCGTATGGAATTTCTGCATAGGCCAATGCCAGGGTCACGGCATCATCCCATGGCAGTTTATTCGGAGGCGTATAGACTGCGACCTTCGGAGCTTTCTCAAGTGTCACTTTTTCCATATTATTGTTTTCAATGGCTGCAAGTATCTGCGACCAGGAATCTGGTGATACCTGCAGAGAACTGACACCTGCGGCTTTGACAATTAGTTCAAGATTGCGCGGTATTTCAAATGCGAATGATCCGCCTCGGTAGTTTAGAAGCCAGAACACCTTCTGTCCATTCTGGAGCAGCTTGTAAACTACACCATAGGCTTTAAGATGGTCACTCTGGGAATCATCCATCGGAATAAGCAGCAGCGCCTTTACAGGCGCCGCTGTCACTATACAAAGAATAATAGCGAAACACAGCGGTCTGAATACATCAATTCGACATCTCATAATTTCCAATCAGTCAAACTTGACAATTTTAAGATGCAATTCTGAAAGCTGCTCATCCGAGACCTCGCAGGGTGCTTTCATCATGAGATCCTGTGCCTTCTGATTCATCGGGAACGCAACGACTTCACGGATATTGGGTTCATCCGCAAGAATCATTACCATTCTATCAACTCCTGGAGCGATACCGCCATGTGGAGGTGCCCCGTAACGGAATGCATTTATCATACCTGAGAACTTCTCATCAACAACACGTCTTTCATACCCTGCAATTTCAAAAGCCTTGTACATTACCTCAGGCTGATGATTGCGGATTGCACCACTTGACAATTCAATACCATTGCAGACAATGTCATATTGATACGCAAGAATATCAAGAGGATCTTTATTCAGCAGAGCATCCATTCCACCCTGCGGCATGGAAAAGGGATTATGTGAAAAATCAATTTTTTCATGTTCATCATTATACTCAAACATCGGGAAATCAGTGATCCAGCAGAAACGATAAATGTCTTTTTCGAGCAGATCAAGATCCACGCCGAGTTTTGTACGGATCTCGCCAGCGATTCTCGGAGCGTTCTTTACATCATTACTTATAAAAAATACTGCATCACCGGTCGTGACACCAAGTTCCGCTGCAATCTGGGCGAGTTTCTCAGTGTCAAGAAATTTCGCAATGGAGCCCTTGACACCCGCATCACCCCATATAAGATATGCAAGTCCGTTTGATCCGGCTGCCTGTGCAAATTCCACCATTTTGTCATAAAAAGACCGGGGCTTTGAAGCTATGCCTTTAACAGCAATTGCACGCACCACGCCGCCATCGGCAACTGCGCTGCTGAACGCTTTAAACCCTGAGTCAATAAATAAAGATGAAACATCCTGTATTATAAGGGGATTTCTTAAATCAGGCTTATCACATCCGTATTTAAGCATTGACTCACGATAAGGGATGCGGCGAAACGGCGGTAAATCATACTTTTTTGTCGAAAATTTACCGAATGTACTGTCAAAGAGCTCTTCAACAACACTGAATATATCATCCTGAGTTACAAAAGACATTTCCATATCAAGCTGATAAAATTCACCGGGGGATCGATCCGCACGCGCATCTTCATCACGGAAACAGGGAGCGATCTGAAAATAGCGGTCAAAACCAGCCACCATGAGGAGCTGCTTGAACTGCTGGGGTGCCTGAGGCAGGGCATAGAATTTCCCGGGATGCAGACGTGAAGGAACCAGAAAGTCGCGCGCACCTTCAGGAGATGAGCTTGTCAGAATCGGAGTCTGGAATTCATTGAATCCTTTTAATGTCATGAAGCTTCGCAGATGAGCAATAACACGGGATCTTAAAAGTATATTCTGATGAAGTTTACTTCTGCGCAGATCGATGTACCTGTATGTAAGGCGCATATCTTCAGGCGCAGAGTCTTCCGGAAATACTGTAAACGGAGTGGCGTCACTCTCTCCAAGCAGTTCATAACTGTCTGCAATAACCTCTACCTCGCCAGTAGGCATTCTGTTATTTATCTGATCTCCTACACGTGCACTCACAACTCCGTCAAAACGGACAACAGCCTCTCTGTGAAGACGGGAAACGGCAGTCTGAAACTCGCGGTCAGGGTAGATGACAACCTGTACAAGACCATAGTGATCACGAAGATCAACAAAAAGTACACCGCCAAAATCCCGTTTCATATTAATCCAGCCGCTGAGCCTTACGCTCTGCCCGACATTCTCTTTTCTGAGCTGACCACAGGTATGAGTTCTGTAGTCATGAACATTTTCCGGCAGGGACACTTTTCCCTGCGATCCGATACCAGTATTTTCATTTAATTCTGCCACACTCAATTCCTTTGTATAATAATTATTTAATTGTCGAACCATAAATGCCGATAAAAGGCATAAACCGCTATTAAACAAACATGAAAAATATATTCAGAATCATCATAATTACAGTTCTAATTACTTCATTGTTACTTTTGATTGAATGATTTACGTGTATGTGGTATAATTTGAGGAAGTTTGTTAAACGGTAAAACAATTATGATAAATGAACAAGAAATAAGAAAGTCCCTTAATCAGGAACTTAACCGCATTAATAAACAGTCACTTGAGACTGCAACTGCGGTTATGTCTGCCGATGAATTCGTGCGGGTACTTCAGGGGGAGGCTATATTTGAAAACTGCTCTGACGGGATTCTTATTGCTGATGCCAGACAGATAATAATAAAAATCAACCGTGGTTTTTCTCGAATATGCGGTTATACTCCTGAAGAAATTACAGGAAAAAATGTATCCATATTAAAATCAGGGCACCATGAAAAATTATTTTATGATAAAATCATTGATTCGCTTGAACATGATGGACAATGGCGGGGGGAAATATGGAACCGCAGAAAAAACGGTGAGGTCTATCTTCAGAATATTCTGATTATTGCGATACATGGAAAAGATAAAAAACTTGAATCTTACATTGCGATCTATGGAGCTGTAATTGAGCATATCGGCGAAAATTCAGTGCCCAGAAGCGGTATTTATTATGACACACTGACCGGCCTTCCCAACCGGATACTTTTACATGAACGACTCACATTTCAGATCAACCACGCTAAACGAAAAAACCAGATGATTGCAGTTCTGCTGCTCGATCTGAATCGTTTCAAACTCATTAATGACACTCTGGGGTATGCTGCCGGTGATACACTTCTTCAGACAGTTGCGTCGCGTTTGAAATCATGTCTGCGTGAGGTCGACATTGTATTCCGGCTTGGTGATGATGAGTTTGCAGTGATACTTGAGGACGTTTCACAGCAGCAGGATGCTGCACGTGTCGCAAAAAGAATACTCTCCATCTGTTCACTTCCATTCCAGCTGTCAGAAAAAGAAATTTACATTACGTTAAGCATAGGTATCAGTACTTATCCGTCTGACGGTGAGGTGATTGATGAAATATTGAAAAATGCTGAAGCGGCAATGCTGCGGGCAAAAGAATTCGGCATCAACAATTACCAGCATTACAAACCAGCAATGAATTCAAAGGCATTTGAGCAATTGACACTTGAGCACAGCCTGAGGAAAGCAATACGGGAAAATGAATTTATTGTCTATTATCAACCGCTTATTGATTTAAAAAGCGGTAAAATGATTGGCTCTGAAGCACTTGTCAGATGGAACAGCAGAGAGCTTGGCATGATACAGCCGGGACAATTCATCCCTATTGCCGAAGAGACAGGACTCATTCTGCTCCTGGGAGAGTTTGTACTGCGTACAGCCTGTCAGCAGACCAGGGATTGGCAGATGAAATACAACAGACCGCTGACAATTTCAGTTAATCTTTCAGCAAGGCAGTTTCAGCAGCAGGATCTTGTGTCTACAATCAATAGTGCAATAGTAAATTCATCACTTGACCCGCAGTCACTTGATCTGGAGATCACCGAAAGTATAGGCATGAAAAATCCTGAACTCACCCTTCGCACGCTTAACGAGCTTAAAGCAATGGGAATACGGATATCAATTGACGATTTCGGAACAGGTTATTCATCACTGAGTTACCTGAAAAAATTTCCTATAAACACAATTAAAATTGACAGGTCATTTGTATCTGATATCCACAGGGACCCTAACGATGCAGCAATTACAAGAGCAATAATCGCCATGGCACACAGCCTTAATCTTAAAGTCATCGCCGAAGGTGTTGAAACGCAGGAACATGCGGATTTTCTTATAACGCAAAACTGCGAACTGGTTCAGGGTTTCTTTTACAGTAAACCGATCTGCGCGGAGGATTTTGAGAAAAACTTTCTCGACAAAAACAGATGATAGGGTTAAAATCTGAAGATTGACAATCCATTATTATACGTCGCAGTTGCGGCAGCTTCCGGATCAATTTTTCTTATCTGTGCGAGTTTTTTTATGGTGTCAATAATGTATGAGGGTTCATTGGGGGGATTACGTGTAAAAGGCGCAAGATCAGGCGAATCTGTCTCGACAAGCAATCTGTCAATGGGAACCTCCAACGCCGCCGCGCCTGCCCTGAGATTGCGTTCATTTGTCAGAGCCCCGGAAAATGATATTGACAAACCATACTCAAGCACACTCCGCACCAATTCAATCGAACCGGACCAGGAATGAACAACCCCCTGTATTTTAAAACTGCTGCATTGTTTCAGCGCGGTTTCAAGAGACAGCCACGCCTTGCGGCAGTGTATTGACAGAGGCCTTTTAAGTCTCTGTGCGAGCTCGATCTGCGAAATAAAAACATCATACATTTCAGAATTATTACCATCATGTAAAGTATGATCAAGCCCGCACTCCCCCACTGCTGCATTGGGATATTTCAAAAGCATACTTTCAAGATTCTCAAGCCACATTGCACTGCGGAATCTGTAATAGAGCGGATGCAGTCCGAATGCAGGAATAATAAGATTTTGATACATGTCTGCAAGAATTGCAACCCTGTCCCAGTCTTTTTCACAGCTACCGCAGCAGACAATATTAGTTACTCCGGCATCACGGGCCCGTGCGGTTATAGACGCATGATCTGACCAGATCCTGTCATCCTGTAAATGTGCATGTGAATCAAACAGTTTCATATATCATAAAATTATACAATGGCACAGATAAAAGTAGTTGAAATATTCATTGTACCGGTTTGCTGCAAGTGTTTATTTTTAAATGCAGATTATTTATTAGAAGCAATAAATATAATCGGGATTTTATTTCAGATCATGATATGTTTTTACTGTGACGCAATTTACCGCCATAGCAGATTAATGATTTTATTAAATCGCAGCACACAGGCTTATCAGGATTTTTGAATAATTGATTGTTATTTACGGTCATCTTTACAAAGGCCACAAGTTCAATGTTTTCATCTCTTTTACAGATAATATCAGGTTTTCGGTTTGCTGACTTTCTGGATATATTGATTGTAGCTGTTTTTCTATATTTTGTCATGATATGGATAAAACGCAAAGCATCCCGTTCAGTTGTATTATGCGTTTCTTTTGTAGTGGTACTATACACACTTGCCCGCATACTCAACATGTACATGACAAATTCAGTTTTTCAGGCCGGATTGACAGCCGCACTTGTCGGACTTATAATAATATTTCAGGAAGATATACGCAGTGCAATTGAACATCTGTCATCATTTGGTTCTTTTCGCTCGAAACATCAGTTGGTTGCATCCAATAAGACTGTCGAGTGCATCGTTGATTCACTTACAGATCTTGCCCGCGATCGGATCGGAGCATTGATTGCTGTAAAAGGCAGGGAATCAATTGACAGGCATCTCAGCGGCGGAATTGCACTTAACGGCCGTGTAAGTACACCGCTGTTATACAGTCTTTTTCATCCTGAAACACCCAGTCATGACGGTGCGGTAATAATTGAAGGTGAACGGATTGAGGAGTTCTCAGTGCGGCTGCCATTGTCACATAATACTGCCGCACTTGCAAATGTCGGCACCCGCCACACAGCAGCTCTTGGACTTGCCGAGCGCTCGGATGCACTGGTTCTGGTTGTCTCTGAAGAACGCGGTTCGATAAGTATCGCAGAGAATGGGAAACTTGAGGTCGTTGACAAAGAGACACTTCGCAGGCGCATTGATAAATTTTACACAACACTGTTTCCGGAACCTGCACAGCGGACATTAATTTCACGATTCACACAGAATTCAGGTACAAAAACACTTTCCCTTGTCATTGCAATTGCACTATGGCTCACTTTTGTATACAGAGTAGATATGATAAGCAGATCATTCACTCTGCCGGTTGAATTCAGAAACACTCCGTCAAACTGGGTGATTGATGATCCCCATCCGACAGAGATAAAAGTTGTACTGAGCGGTCCTGAGAGATCATTTACATTCAGCCAGAGTGACCTTGTAGCATCATTTGACCTCTCAAATATCAGAGAAGGTATGCAGACCCTTCCTGTATCAAATTTGAATGTAAATACGCCTGTTGGTCTTTTTGTCAATCAGATATCCCCGAAATCATTTACTTTCAGGGCATCGCGTATTGAAGAACTTAACATTCCGGTTAAAATCAGAACTGAGGGAAAACTCCCGGCCGGCTATCAATTGACAGATACAAAGTTCCAGCCTCAGACAGTCCGTATTCAGGTTCACAGTGACAGATCAAAATCAATTTCCACACTCTCAACCGAGCCGGTATTACTTGACAATATTCACCGGGACACGACTGTAAAGGCAAAGCTTGTCATCCCGCACGGAGTTCAGCTCCTTGACGCAGGTCAGGAGTTTATAAAAGTGACAATCACGGTGGAAAAATAAAGGTTGAGGAGGGAAATTAAGATTATGATTAGGTAAATATTCCAGTTGATAAAAAGCCCTTAACCTTAACCTTAACCTTAACCTTAACCTTAACCTTAACCTTAACCTTAACCTTAACCTTAACCTTAACCTTAACCTTAAATCATTTTATGTCAATTCTAACTACCACTGTCAAAGGCTGGTTTGAGCACAGGATACAGCTTCTTGCTGCTGCATTCACATTCTATGCACTGCTGTCACTTGGACCTCTTCTGGTCATATCATTGACAATTGCGTGCCACATTCTTGATTCAGACACTGCCATATCACAGGCAATACAGCATATTGCCTATTATGTCGGAGATGACAGTGCATTGACTATAAGAAAAATTATCGACGGCGCTGTGACGGCACGTCACAAAATCATGACTACAGGTATAGGAATACTGCTTCTATACCTTTCCGCATCAGCAGTATTCAGTTCACTTCACGAAGCGTTAAACAGCATCTGGGAAATACCATCAGGTAAACGAAGCACATTTTTTACCTTTTTCCGGAAACAAGTGATAACAGTGCTGCTTGTCATACTGATTGTTGCACTTTTTCTTCTGTCGCTTATCACAAGTACAGTACTTGCTTCTCTGAGCAGCGCTATTCATGAAAAAGTGATAATTCCTGTTGTATTTGTAAATATTATGGATTTTATGATTTCAATAATCATTTTTTCAGGACTGTTCGCGTTTATTTTCAAAATAGTGCCTGATACCCCTATACAATGGAGAGAGGTCAGAGCTGGAGCGCTTGTAACGTCAGTTCTTTTTAATATCAGTAAATTTTTTATCAGCAGATTTCTCGGGCACAGCGAAATTTTTCTCGCTTACGGTTCACTTGCATCATTCATCCTGATAGTGGTCTTGGTTTACATTTCAGCACAGATAGTGCTTCTTGGCGCGGAATTTACAAGAGCACATATCCGGCACATGCATTTATCAGGAAAAAAAAATGTCCGCAGCCATAACAGAAATGTAATTGTTAAAACAACCCGATAGGAAAGTAGTATTCAGCAGGATTGACTTTTGAGTTATTGACTTCCATTTCATAATGTACATGCGGTCCGCTTGTCAGACCGGTCAGGCCGATATATCCGACCAGCTCACCTTTATCAACTTTCTGATTACCCGATACTTTAAGTTCACCCAGGTGTGCATAAATTGTCTTAAAACCATTGCCATGATCAATGAAAATCCGCTTTCCCCACATAGGATGATTCTCTGTACGGGTAACAACTCCTGACGCGACTGCAACAACAGGAGCACCTTTTTCGCCAATAAAATCAACCCCGCCATGAAATTTATACTTGCCTGTAAATGGGTCAAGCGCATTGCCGTATTGTCTGGATACAGATGAGCTTTTAAGTACCGGCCGTATTACCGGAACTTTTTCAAATGGATTGTTCTTCTGATTGAAATATG
>Ga0209373_10001718_pt1 | contig 24458 bp, 18 predicted proteins | sample Higcelweek5metaG_FD_187173 | JGI IMG/M metagenome (GOLD analysis project Ga0209373, IMG submission 187173) | Freshwater pond sediment microbial communities from the University of Edinburgh, under environmental carbon perturbations - High... | ecosystem: Environmental > Aquatic > Freshwater >... | reverse complement strand
TGGGATAAACGGCTACTGCCGATGAAGTCACTGATTCAGGTGGATATTGACTGCAATGAAATCGGTAAAAATTATTACGTGAATGTCGGTATTGCAGGCGATGCCGCAACTGTCCTACGTGAGCTTGTCTTTGAGATATGCAGAAACAAGAAGAGTAAGCGTGTAGAGCATGGCAGACGTAACGAGGTGGAACAGCTTAAAACGGCTTTGATGGCAAAAACGAGAAAACAGAATAAGCCGCTTTACAGCCCGCAACGTTTGATTACTGACCTGAACGATGCCTTGCCGAAAAGTACTCTCTATTTTGCCGACAATGGCAATAGCATGGCTTGGGCAATCCGTTATTTAAGGATAACAGAGCCTTATTCATTTTATGTCGGCCTTGGTTTTGCTTCCATGGGCTTTGCGGTCGCAGCACCAATTGGGGCCAAGCTTGCAGCAGGAGACAGGCCGGTTGTGGCCCTGGTTGGTGATGGTTCTTTTCTTATGAACGGTATGGAAGTCGCCACAGCGGTTAATTACAATATTCCGGTCATATGGGTGATTATGAATAATTCCATGCTGGGGATGGTGTATCACGGCAGAAAACTTGCTGGCATTCCAGAAGGGATTCCGTCAGGATTTAAGCCGGTTGACTATGTAAAGCTGGCAGAGGGATTAGGTGCCCGAGGGATCAGAATTACGAAGCCTGGGGAGATAAACCGTGAGCTGATGGATGAAATAATTTCAGCCGGAGTACCGACCGTATTGGACGTTATTATAGATCCAGAAGAGGTCCCACCGATACATTCCCGTATTTCTTCACTTGAGAAGCTTTACACATAATGGCTTGATGGTATAAAAACAGATGTCGTACAGATTGGTAATCTTACGCCGCTGGAGGCACCCATGAAAAGAAGAGCGTTGACGGTCTGCGTGTCTTTTATATTCGTTTTGGGAGTCGATGTTGCGGTTTACGCAGCGGATGGCTCTCTTGTCCAACCAGATACTGTCATGGCCCGAAACGAATCATCCGGCGAAAATGAGTTGCTCATGTTTTTTGAGGAGCAAGATCTGGTTACCGCCACCAAACGCCCCACCTCATTACGTAAAGCCCCTGCCATAGCTACGATCATAACAGCGGATGAAATCAGAAACATGGGTGCCCGCAATCTGCTGGATATCCTGAAGATGGTGCCTGGTTTTGGTGTTTCCATTACCGAGTTTGGCGGAAATTCGGTTGAGGTACGTGGTGTCAGATCGTCGCTCTCTGAAAAGATACTGGTCATGATCGATGGCCACTCCCTGAACAGGAATTTCACCGGGAGTGCCTTATATCGTGTCGCCGGTATGCTCCCGATGGATAACATCAAGCAAGTTGAGGTGATACGCGGGCCAAGCTCAGCGCTCTACGGTACCAGTGCCTTTGTGGCCACCATCAACATCATTACCCGTGCTGCCGAGGAGATCGACGGCCTGGAAGTCAAGTCTGGTGGTGGTAGTTTCAACAGCTTCAAGGGTAATCTGGTGGGAGGCAAGGCGATTGGTGATCATTTTACCGTTGTTGGCAGTCTGGATCACTTCCAGTCCCAGGGGGCAAAACTGCCCGTTGGCGCTGATACACTGACCGGCACCCCCTATTCAAAAGCCCCCGGTGCAACGGATCTTTACTTTAAGCAGACCGATGCCTTTCTGAAGGTTGGCTATGGTGATCTAACGTTTCGGGGGCAGTATCTTACTAAACAAGAGGGGATGTATGTCGGTATTGTATCCGCACTTACGGATGATTCCAGTAAAGCCCAGGTTGACAACTACTGGGGGGAGTTGGCCTATAACCTGAAACTGACTCCGGCCTTGTCTTCAAATATGAAGTTTTATTATGATTACTTTGAACAAGACCCTACTATGAAGATTTATCCCGACGGTTTTCGGGGGTTGTTTCCGAACGGGATGGTTGGTAAACCGCTGGTAAAGAATCGCACCATTGGCGGCGAGCTGCAACTTGATTGGGATCTGTTTGCAGGAAACCACCTGATAGCAGGGGTTTCCTTTGAAGAAATGCGGCAGTATGATGTGCAACAGCTGGCCAACTTTAACCCGCTGACCGGCGCACCGCTCACTTCGGTGCAAGAGGTGGCCAACTGGAACAAGGATGCGACCCGCCAGATTTTTGCCGCGTATTTACAGGATGAGTGGCAACTGCTGGAACAGGTTAATCTGACCGCTGGCCTGCGCTATGACCATTACAGTGATTTTGGGGATACCCTTAACCCAAAAGTCGGGTTGGTCTGGAGTTTTCTGGAAAATGCCGATTTAAAACTGCTCTATGGTCAGGCTTTCCGGGCCCCTAACTTTCAGGAGCTCTACAATATCAATAACGCGACGGTGATCGGCAATCCAAACCTGAAACCGGAGAAGATCCAGACCTATGAGGCTGGCGTTGCCTGGCGCTTAAACCGGTACTTTGCGGCGAATCTCAACTATTTCTTCAGCGCCATTAACGATCAGATCAGTTGGGTGCCGTCAACGGTTTCCGGTCAACCGGCAGTCAATACGAATATTGGTAAAACAGAAACCCAGGGGGTAGAGCTGGGAGCAAACGGCGCATTGGGTACCGACCTGTACTGGAAGTTAAGCTATATCTGGCAAAACCCACGAGATGTTGGCAACAACAAGCGGTTGCCCTATGTGCCATCGCAGCGAGCTTCCGGCAGCATCAACTATGCCCTGACCAAGTATTTGAATCTGCATACCGATCTGCTCTGGACCGGGCCACGTCCACGGGATACCGGTGATACGAGACCGGAGATGCCGTCCTATACGACGGTGGACTTGACTGCTACCTTTAAGAATTTCTACAAGACAATGGAAATCCAGGCTACAGTTCGTAATCTTTTTGATCAGCGCTACAACGATCCTGATACCTCGGGTGGAGCGGTAAACCTGACCAAAACCGGGCCAAAGGTCCCCGGCGATTTCCCCCGTGAAGGGATTTCATGGTTTTTGACCGCATCGTACAGATTTTAGCAGGAGACTCTTTTGACGTTACTTTTTGAGGATAGGCAGCCCACGGTACACTATCGGTGCCGTTTATTCTCTGTGCTGCTGTTTCTGTCTGTCCTGTTTCTGTTTACCAGCGCTGCGGAGGCTGCAAAGGTCCTGATTGTGGGTGATATCAGGTATGCACTGGTGGCTGAGGTCTCCCGGGACATTCAACTGTCGTTGCGCAGCCAGGTCAAGGAATATGCCGTTTCCGAGGTGAAAGGGCAGCTGGGAGCCCTGGTGGAGCAAGAACAGGCCCAGGTCGTGGTGGCGCTTGGAATGGATGCCCTGGCCGAGGCAGTACGCCTGCCCCCGTCAATCGCCGTTGTCTATGGTCTGGTGGTTGCGCCTCCCCGGCATAGTCGGGCGAATGTTACCGGCGTGTACATGTCACCGCCGGTGAGCGAATATCTTGCTACAATCAGGCGTTACCTGCCTGCACTCGGCAGGTTTTCGGTTGTGGGAAGCCAGGGGATGCTAAGAAATCTGCTTGGCAGTGAACAAACACAGCTATCTGTCTACCATGCCGCCAGTTCTTCAGAGTTGGTTACTACGGTTAACCGGCTGGGTGATACCAGGGCGATATTGCTTTTGCCTGATCCCAATCTGTTAACGGCGTCGGTTATGTCTAACCTCTACCTGTTTTCCTTTCGAAATAATATTCCGCTACTGGGTATTTCAGAGGCCAATGTCAAGCAAGGGTCGCTGTTTGCCCTGGTATTTGATCCCAAGATGGTCAGTCGTCAGATTAGCGAAAAAGTACAGACCATTCTGAATGGCGAGGATGCCGGGGAGATACCGGCCTCATCTCCCCGACGGTACAATCTGTATATCAACAACAATACGGCAAAAAAAATGGGGATTGAGATACCGGCAGAGATGCTGGGCCGTGCAAAAAAGGTGTACCAGTGATGACGACAGATACCGGCATAACGCTGGACACTCAAACGCCGAATGGCGCAAAACGTGGTTTCTCTGACCGGTTAGCGGTGTGGGGACCCCTGACCTTCAGGGGGCGGGCTGTACTGTTTTTGTTTCCGCTCATAGTCATCATTTCCATGGTCTATACCTTTGAGTCAATCTCTACTGAAAGAAGGATACTCAAGAACGAGATTATCAAAAAAGGGGAAGCAATTACGGCGATTGCGGCACGCAATGCCGAGTTGTCATTGCTCTCTGAGAATGTTGAACAGCTGAAGATTTCCGCCCAACCATTGATGGATATCAAGGATGTATCCTTTGTCTCGTTCATTAACAAACGAGCTGAAATTCTGCTCCATGAGGGGAAACAGTATCCTCTGGCGGCACCCCTGACGGCAGGAACCGATCGTTTGATCAACTTTTTCGAGCACAATGACGTTTTTGAGTTTATTGCGCCGGTGATAACGGTGAAGGCGGCTGAGGGGTTTTTTCTGTTGGAGGGAAATGGCACTGATCAAACGGTCAGGGAACAGATCGGCTGGGTCAGGATAGGTCTTTCCAAAGAGGTTATGAGTCGTTCCGAACACCGGATTATCGCGCGGGGAAGCCTTCTGGCGGTTGTCTTTTCTATTGCCGGTGTCGGGCTGCTCTATCTGTTTCTTACGTTGGCCACACGCCCACTCTATGCGCTGATTAACGCCGTAAAGGAGGTTCGGGAAGGGGAGCATCCCGAGGTGCCGGTTCAGTCCTCCAGAAGCGAAATCGGGCGCCTTACTGCCGAGTTTAACCGGATGAGCCGTGCTATTAAGGAACGGGAAGAGGAGCTGAAAAGCCATCGTGACCATCTTGAGGAGTTGGTGGCTGAACGTACGGCAGAGTTGACTATCGCAAAGGAACAAGCGGAGTCAGCCAATCAGGCCAAGAGTATTTTCCTTTCAAGCATGAGCCATGAACTGCGTACACCGCTGAATGCCATTCTGGGTTATGCCCAGATCCTGAAGCTGCATAACAATCTGTCGGATACACAACGTCAGCAGCTTGATATCATGCGGAGCAGTGGTGAACATCTGCTGACGCTGATCAATGATATTCTTGATGTGGGCAAGATTGAGGCGAATAAAATGGAGGTTGAGGATGCCGTCTTTGATCTGTCGGCCCTGATTAGCCAGGTTTTTAATCTGACCAAACTGCAGGCAGAGGAAAAGGATTTGCGGTTTTACTACGAAGCTGAATCGTCGCTACCGGCATATGTGCGCGGAGACGAGCGTAAACTTCGCCAGATTCTCCTGAATCTGCTTTCAAATGCGGTCAAATATACCCGTCGGGGTAGCGTTTTTATGCGGGTAAGCTATGACCGTACCGGAGATGGTCTGTTTCTCTGTGAAGTGGCAGATACCGGCATTGGAATCGCTCCAGATAAACTGGACGTTATCTTTGAACCGTTTACCCAGCTTACAAATGATCGCCAGGCCCGTGAAGGGACCGGGCTTGGACTGAACATAACCAAACGTCTGCTGGCTCTGATTCACGGCACGATAAAGGTGGCAAGTGAGCCTGGTAAAGGCAGTACCTTCTGGCTTGAGGTTCCGTTACCCTCACTGGTGGCTGATGAGATTAGTCCCGAGATGGTGGAATCACATGTTGTTGGCTACTGCGGTGAGCGAAAAAGGGTGCTGGTGGCTGATGATACGGTGGGCAATACGGCACTGCTGGTTTCGTTACTTGAACCGCTGGGGTTTGAACTGTTTACTGCCCAGAATGGCCAGGAGGCCCTGCAGTTGGTGTCTGAACAACAACCTGATCTGGTGGTGCTGGATCTGGTGATGCCTGAAATGGATGGTCTGGAGTTTGCCACCCGTTTACGGCAGAATAGTGGTTTTGCAGCAACAAAGATTATTGGTGCCTCGGCCACAGTGACAGATAGTGCATGCAAGGATGCGTTTGTCGCAGCCTGTGATGCGTTTGTCGCCAAGCCGATTCGTATTCATGAACTGCTTGATAATATAGGAACGTTACTTGGTGTCAACTGGAAGACCGTGGCTTCCGCAACAGCAGGAGAGTCGATCAAGCGTAAAACCGGTAATGATGAAGAGCCGTTTGTGGTTCCGCCGTTACCAGAGCTGGAAGAGTTGTATGGTCTGGCCATGATGGGGGATATGTTGAAGATTGAAGCATGGGCCGCCGAGCTGGAAGCTGGAAACAATGACTATGGTCCTTTTGCCGAAAAGTTACGGGATCTGGCGCGGACCTTTAAGACAAAGGCGATTCTGGCTCTTGCTGAACAGTACCGAGGAGCATCGAAATGATTGGAGATAAGAAGGATTTGGCGTCACCCGCAGAACGGAAGTCGGTCATACTTGTGGTTGATGATGATGCCAATAATCTGGCTGTTGTGCGGGATTGTCTGGTGGAGTTCGGCTATACGATTTTAGTGGCCGAGGATGGTGAAAGTGCCATCCAAAGGGCGGAGTATGCACGACCGGATCTTATCCTGCTAGATATCATGATGCCAGGAATTGACGGGTATGAAACCTGTCGCAGGTTGAAGGATCTGAAGAGTACCAAAGAGATTCCGGTTTTGTTCATGACTGCGTTAGCAGAGACTGAAAGCAAGGTGAAAGGCCTGAAAGCCGGTGCTGTTGACTATATAACCAAACCGTTTCAGCGGGAGGAGTTACAGGCAAGGATTGCCGTGCATCTTTATAACAGGGAGCTTACCAGGCGCCTTCAGGAGGCAAAAGAGTTGCTGGAAGCCCGGGTGGAAGAACGCACTGCCGAATTGGCCCAGGCAAATAATGAGCTTCAAGAAAATGCGTTGTTACTGGAGGAAGAGATCGCTGAGCGGGTTTTGGCGGAGCAGGAGTTGCATGTCAAACAGACCCAGCTTGAGGCGTTGAATCGGACCCTTGAAACCCGTGTTCAGGAAGAGTTGCTGAGAAACCGGGAAAAAGATGCCATGCTGATCCAGCAAAGTCGTCTGGCTGCAATGGGGGAGATGATCTCGAATATTTCTCACCAGTGGCGTCAACCGTTAAATGAGTTGGGAATTATGATTCAGATGCTGCGGGTTGATTTTGGTGAATCGCAGCTGGATGAAGCCAGGGTTACTGAGTTTTCTACTACCTGTATGGGTATTATTCAGCATATGTCCCAGACGATTGATACCTTCCGCGATTTCTTTAAAAAGGACAAACCTACCACTGTATTTGAAGTTTCGGCAGCCATTAACAGGGCTATTGACCTGGTTCAGGCATCATTTCGAGCTGTTGGTATTAAACTGACCCTTCATCTGGAACCGGGGTGTCAGATACAAGGACATGCGAATGAGTTTTCTCAAGTTATGTTGAATCTGTTTAATAATGCCCGAGACATACTGGTTGAGCGCGGGATTACGGCACCGGAAATAGCCGTCATTACTCATCAGGAAAACGGACAGGTGATGGTTACGGTGGAAGATAACGCAGACGGCATTCCTGCAGAAATCATCGAAAAGGTCTTTGATCCCTACTTTACGACCAAACATAAATCGCAGGGGGTTGGACTGGGGCTCTATATGTCCAAGATCATTATTGAAGGGAAGATGGGGGGGCATATTGAGGCTGGAAATACCGCTGACGGGGCACGCTTTCAGTTATTATTTCCTTCTGCAGGCTGAACCTGTTTGTCTATGCAGAAAAGGAACGACAAACAAACAGAAACCCGCAGTAAGGCTGTAGAAATGCCATACTGCGGGTTTTGTTTTGTCCTGTGAAAAAACAGGTTCAGATAATCTTGCTCAGCGGATATTCAATAATTCCCTCAGCACCCAGTCGCAACAGCTCCGGTACGATCCGGCGCACTTCTTTTTCAGGCAGGATGCTCTCAATGGAAACCCAGTCGGATTTGTAAAGATGGGCAACGGTTGGCGCCTTCTGGCTGGGCAGGATGCCGGTGATCGCCTCCACCTTTTCTGCCGGGGCGTTCAGTTTCAAACCCACCATCCCTTCAGCCCGCAGGGCCGAGTTGAGCAGGGTTGCAATCTGTTCGATCTTGGCCCGCTTCCAGGGATTTTCCCAGGCGCTCTTGTTGGCCACCATGACCGGTACTGATTCCATCAGGTCACAGACGATCCGCAGGTTGTTAGCCCGAATGGTAGAGCCGGTTTCGGTTACTTCAACAATGGCGTCGCAGAGTCCATCAACCACCTTGGCCTCTGTGGCACCCCAGGAAAATTCAACATTGACCTGAATATTGCGCTCCTTGAAGTAACGCTTGGTAAATTCAACCAGTTCAGTGGAGATGGTGGCACCCTGCAGATCCTCCGGCCCCTGGACCGGCGAATCCTGGGCAACTACCAGCACCCAGCGGACCGGGCGGCGGGAGACCTTGGAGTAGACCATTTCGCAGACTTCAACCACATCGGAATCATTTTCCCGAATCCAGTCGCGGCCTGCAATTCCCACATCAATGGTGCCGCGTTCCACATATTTGCCCATCTCCTGCGGTCGGATCAGGTGGCATTTCATCTCGCCATCATCAACCGTGGGGAAGTAGCTGCGGGAAGAGATACCGATCTGCCAGCCGGCCTGTTTGAACAGGTCTACGGTTGCCTCTTCCAGGCTTCCTTTAGGGATACCGAAACGTAGTAATGTACTCATTTCTTGTAAACCTCCTCGGGGTTGAAGAGCGGGTTTGAATGCTCGACCCACTGGCCATCCTCCCATTTGACATAGAAACAACTGCGGTTGCCGGTGTGACAGGCTGCCGGACCGTTCTGCTTTACCTTGATCACCACGGTATCGGCATCGCAGTCGGTCAATACCTCCATCACATCCTGGGTATTGCCGGATTCCTCCCCCTTCATCCAGTACTTATTGCGGGTACGGCTGAAGAACCAGGTCTTGCCGTCCCGCAGGGTCAGGTCAAGGGTCTTTTTGTCCATGAAGGCCACCATCAGCACTTCACCATTCTCGTAATCCTGGATCACGGCTGGAATCAGCCCACCCATTTTGTCGAAATTAATCTCAATCATGCTGCGCCTCCTGAAAAATGTCCGGGCAGTATAGGGGGCTGATACTGAAAAAGCAAGGTCATGAACTGAATCATGCTGAAGAACCTTTTGTTTTACGGGTATTTTACGGTATAAGGAAACCAGTTTTGCAGTGCTACTTTTCAGTCTAAGGACTTCATCATGGCCAAGAACCTCGGTTTTGGATCGGTACTGATTAAGATTTTGCTTTTCTGCGGAGTTGTTCTGTCTCTTGCAGCTGCTTTGTTTCCTGGCCTGCTGTGGGGATTCCGTATTCTCTTTGTACTGAACCTGTTGATCTACCTGACGGTTTTTCTGCTATTGGTTTCCAGAAAGCTGACAGCGCGTGTCAAGCGATTGGCGGCTGTCATGGATCAGGCTGCCGAGGGTAACCTCTCCGTACGCGGTGAAGATACTGCTCTTGATGAAGTAGGTATGTTGAACAGTAATTTTAATGAGATGCTTGATCGCCTGAGTGGCGTGGTCGTCAATATCCGCTGCGCTATTGATGAACTTAGAATTATCGGTGGTAATGTTGGTGCTGTTGCAACACAGGGACTGGCTTTGGCAGAGCGCCAGAAGGATACTGCTGGCCTTACCAAGGGGGCTGCTCGTCAAATCAGGCAGTCTGTTGAAGAGGTTAGTGCATCAGTGGATGGACTTTCCAGTGCCGCTGGATTGAATGCGGCCTCGATTCAGCAAATGGTTGGCAGTACGGTGCAGATTAACCAGTTGGTTGAACAGCTGCTTCGTGCAGTGGAACTGGTTAGCGATTCAATAGTTCGTATGGCCGGAGGCCAGAATGAAATTAATGGCAATGTGCAGCGTTTGATGGAAAACGCCCTTAGAACCAGAGTCCTGGTGGCAGACATGGACCGTTCGGTACGGCAGATCGAGCAAAGTGCCCAGACAACCTCCAGGGTTTCTGCGGATGTCTTGCGTGATGCAGAGTTAGGCAATTCTTCGGTTGAGAGTACCATCAGCGGAATTGATCAGATTCGTAGCGCTTCCCGTACCGTGCAGCAGGCGATTAGCAATCTTTCTGTTCATGCTGCAAGTATTGGAACCATTCTACAGGTGATTGACGAGGTGACTGAGCAGACTAAATTACTTGCGTTAAATGCCTCAATCATTGCCGCTCAGGCAGGTGAGCACGGCAAAGGATTTGGTGTCGTGGCCCATGAGATTAAAGAGCTGGCCCGCCGAACCACCGCCTCTACCCGTGAAATCGCACAGATTGTGAACGGCGTTAAGGAAGAGACTGATAAGGCGGTAATGGCAATAGCCCTTTCCGAACAGGCGGTGGTTGATGGTGAACAGCTTTCATTGCGTTCAGGTCAGGCTTTGCTCAAAATAGTCAAGGGGGTAAAGATTGCAACAGAGCAGGTCAACGAAATTGCCCTGGCAACTGAGCAACATGCCCAGCAGGGAGAAAAGATGCGTCTCGCCATGGAAGATGTTGGTGCGATGGTGGAGCAGATTGTGCGTGCCACAAATCAACAGACCAGTGATTCCAAGGTAATTCATCAGGCTTCGTCAAGCATGCGTCAACTGGCGATTGAAGTTCACGATCAGGCAAAATCTCATAATGAAGCCGGTGCTGCAATTGCTGAATCAACAGAAACCATTGTTAAGATGATTGAAGAGATCGGCAGAGCCTGTATGGTTCAGTCATCAGGCAGCGAGGAGATTGTTCTTGCCGCTGAAGAGATGGAAAAAGATGCCAGCGGAAATTTAAAGACAACTAAAATTATGGAAGAAGTAGTCAGCGGATTATCGCGCCAGATTAAGAGCCTTGATCGTGAAATGGCTGGATTCAAGGCTGTCAACGGGATCAATAGAGAAAAAGAATCGTCATTGGACGGTTAACGCCTCACTGACGATGCAGAGTAACGAGAATATTCAGGGAGCTGAGTGAAAGAAAGTAGCTTTAAAAACGCCACTCTGAAAGTCGGTCTATCCGGGGCGCTGTTATGAACCGGATTTCACTCCAGCCAGTCGTGTAAGCTCTTCCATTAATTTGGCGATATCAATCGGTTTTGGAATATGGGCATCAAAACCCTGTTCCAATAGCCTGGTCCTCTCATCAGCCATTGCATGGGCAGTCAAGGCGATGATTGGAATATGGTGCTTCGAACCTTTTTCCTGCTCTCTGATGAGACGAGCTGCTTCATCACCATCCATTAACGGCATCTGGATATCCATAAGAATACAGTCAAATTGAGTTTCCTTGATCCGCTCAAGCACTTGTATGCCGTTTTCAACAGTTGTGAGTGTATGTCCGGCACGGCCTAGTACTTTAATAATAAATTCAGCATTAACCTTGTTATCTTCTGCCAGCAGAATGGTCAGCGGGGGTGTATCCGATAGTTCGTCTGCTGCAAAGCTTTTGTACGGCGCTGGTATTGCAGGTGTGGCAGGAAGCTCATAGCTTAGCTCCACATGGAAGCTGCTACCCTGTCCTTCACTACTTTCCGCCCAAATCCGGCCTCCCATCAGTTCCGTCAGCCTTCGACTGATAGCCAGTCCAAGACCACTTCCCCCATATTTTCTGGCAAATGAATTATCCGCTTGTTCAAAAGGAGCAAATATTCGCTTGATCTGGTGCGTTGTCATTCCAATACCGGTGTCACTGACACTAAGCTGAATCAGGGCATGGCTTGTTTGGAAATCAATCAGATGGGCGGAAATAGAGATGGTACCCTGCTCTGTAAACTTGATTGCGTTTCCTATAAGGTTCAACAATATTTGGCGTGTACGTAGTTGATCACCGTGTACTATATCCGGTACGTTGTTATCAACGTTGGTGTATATGGATAATTTCTTCTGCTGAATTTGAAATTGTTGGCTTGCAAGCAGATCTTGAATACAGCGACGTAAGGAAAAATCAGTTTTTTCAAACTCCAGTTTACCGGCTTCAATCTTTGAAAGGTCCAGAATATCACTGATCAGGCTCGTAAGGGTAATGGCTGATATTTCTATATTTGCAAGATAATGTTCCTGCTCCGTTGAAAGATTTGTCGTGCGTAACAGGTGTACCATACCTGTAATACCGTTTATGGGGGTTCTGATTTCATGACTCATATTGGCCAGAAAAGAACTTTTTGCTGAATTTGCTGTTTCTGCTGCCTCTTTGGCAATCTGAAGCTGTTGCTCAGCCTGCTTGCGTGCGTCTATATCCAGAACGCTCCAAACAGCAACCGCTTCACCAGTGACAAGCTCTAACCTGACGCCATTAAAGACACACCAGAAAATGCTTCCATCTTTACGTCGCCAGGGATACTCGGCGCTAAATGTAGCCTTACTGTCAAATGCCTGCTTAAAGCTGGGAGCCCAACGGTCATGATGGTGTCTGTCAACGTGCAGGATTGAGGTTGATTGGCCAATCAGCTCGGATTCCTCATACCCGCCAAACATTTCACAAAAATGTTTGTTTACCCTGATAATCTTGCGGTCAGAGGAAACAATTATATGGGCAGAACCATCATTTTCAAATAAAGCCCGGAAATGATCACGTTCAGCTTGTAAAGCCTGCTCAAACTGCTTCTTTTCCGATATATTTCTGGTCACTCCCAGTAGAGAGACAATCTCACCCTTCTCATTTCGGAATGGTACCGCATGAATATCAAGCCAGATGCCAGTCCCTTTCAGTCCTGAAATTTTAAACTCCAGTGTCCCCGGTGTACCTTGGAAAATTTGAGCTGCCAGAAGTTTAAAATCCTGCAGGTGTTGCGGTTGTATTATTTCATAAAAGGATTGACCTTTGATCTGCTCAAAGGAGTCGGCCTGTATCATTGCCAGTCCAGCCCTGCTCAGCATCAAAAAGTTGCAGTCTGCATCAAGGAGCATGACGCACTCAGGTTCTGTGTCGATTATTGTATTTAAAAATCGTTCACTGGCAGCCAAGGCTGTGAGCGTACTGTTGAATTCATCCTGTATTTTTTTTCGCTCGGTAATGTCGCGAGCGATGGCCAATACCGAAATTTTGCCATTATACGAAAAATGAACAGAAACCATATCAACGTACACGGTTGTGCCGTCCAATCGGATCAGTTCTTCTTCAATCAACGGGTTATCGCCTAGTAACCAGGCGTTTTTGATCCGTTGGGCCACAAGGTCACGCATAGCCGGGTGAACGAAGTCCAGAGCAGGCAGACCATACAGTTCTTCTGGTGTTTTCGCTCCCAAGAGTGTTGCTGCAGCCTGGTTCATAAATACAAACGTACCTTCACAATGAATAAAAATGGCGTCAGGTGAAACTTCAACAACCCTTCGGTAACGTTCTTCACTTTCAGAAAGTGCTTTCTCCATTCGTTTACGCTCTGAAATATCCCAAGCATATCCAACGATACCGACCAGTTCACCTTCAATAAAAACAGGTGTCTGATAGATGTCGAACCAGAGATTTTCGCCTTGGACAAGAAACTCCTTTTCTCTATGAATCGGTTCGTTACCGGTTACTATCTGCTCAACTTCAGAGGAAATGATATCGGCAATCGGAGGTTTAAAGAAATCATGAATGGTTTTGCCTATCATGGACTCAGGAGAAGTTAAGCCAAAGTATTCTGCCAGTCTCTGATTTGCCGCAATATAGCGCCCATGCTTGTCTTTCATCCACGCAGCAAAAGGGAAGTCGCTAAAAACAGTCTTTGGGAAATGATTTTGGAGCGTCTTGTTTTCCAAAGCGTGACTCCCTTGAGAAATGTAGTTTTGACTGTAACCCCATTGTAATAATAATAAACCAGTCTACGATTTTTGACTTTATAATCTTTTGTACAGCCTAGAAATTTGTGGAACCTTGCAGGAAGTGATGAGCGGCACTGTGTCGTGGACACGTAAACCGGCTTGACGTAATTTTATATAAGCGGGTAGTTGATCAGGCTATCCGGGCCTGAAATTTTTCTACTAATTTTGAAGAAGAGCAGAAAAAGAAAAAGCCCTTGAAATCTCAAGGGCTTTTGATCTTATCCACACTGTTGCGGACTATGTAATGGTGGCTGCTCAGGGACTCGAACCCCGGACCTCACACGTATGAAGCGTATGCTCTAGCCAGCTGAGCTAAGCAGCCATTTGAAAACGCCTCTTCGGCTGACCAAAGAGGCGATTAATGTTTTGGTTGCGGGGAGAGGATTTGAACCTCTGACCTTCGGGTTATGAGCCCGACGAGCTACCAGACTGCTCCACCCCGCGTCGTGAGGAAATAAACTTATACCAGTATTTAGAATCGTAAGTCAAGATAAAAAATATTATTCTTGATCAAGAAGTATTTTTGCCCCACCGCCAACCCTCGATGCGATTTCAGTCGCTGCTTCCTTTTCAAGGTGACGTCCGATTCTCACACGATACCAGGTGCCCTTATCGTTAAGATTGATTTCTACGACCGATGCACTATATCCCTTGGCAGAGAGTTTTGCTTTGGCTGCTTCTGCCTCTTTGGCGGAGTTAAAAGCGGCCACTTGAACAATATACCCGCTATTGGCGGTCTTGGCTTCGACTTGTTTTGACGGGGCAGCTGACGCTGGTTGCGAAACTGGAGCAGCAGTTGGTACGGGAACTGGAGCCGGTTTAGGCTTTTCATTTATACCGCTACCTAATACGGCCTGTTTTTGCCCCTTGGGTAAACTCTCGAAGAAAGAGAGCGGAACCTGACCAGTCGGTGCTGCTGTTTGCTGTTTAGGAGGTTGAGTGGGTTGGGGAGCTGCTGCTGTAACAGCCGGTTGAGGAGGCTGCTGTTGCAGATCTGGTTGCTTCTTTGATGTTTCAAGACTCTGCTGCTCCATGGCTGCTCTGAAAGCTTTTTTGGCTGACTTCTGTGAGAAAAACCATCCGGTGCCAAAGCCGATAACAAAAACGACCCCTGCCAACACCAGAAAAGTCAGCGCGCTCCCACCAGATGAAGGGCTGCTTGTTTTTCGTGAGGTATGGGGTGCAGAGGAACCGGAGGATTGGCGGGGTTCGCTGTAGTCGATCCGCATGTTTTCGCTCCTACATTCGCTCGGGTGCAGATACCCCGAGCAGTGTCAGTGAGTTGCGTATAACCTGTTTGATTCGCGCCAGCAGGTAAAGGCGAGCGACACTGAGGGAAATGTCGTCTGTGACGACTTTGGTTTTATTGTAGTAACTGTGGAACTGACCTGCCAACTCCGTCAGATAGTAGACAATCTTGTGAGGTTCGAACTCCTGAGCCGCTTCGTCAACAACTTCCGGCAGGCTGTCCATACACTTGATCAGGCGCAGTTCTTCTGACGTGGTTAGCTGCTTAAGATGATCTGCGGCTGCAATGGTGTCTGGCAAAGTAAAGCCTTTTTCTACAGCATTTTCAAATATGCTGCAGATCCGTGCATGGGCGTACTGGACATAGTAAACCGGGTTGTCAAGAGACTGCTGTTTGGCCAGGTCAATATCAAAAACCAGTTGAGAGTCTGGTTTACGCATAACAAAGAAGAATCTGGTAGCATCACGACCTACCTCATCAATAAGATCGCGCAGGGTGACGTAGCTGCCGGCACGTTTGGAGATCTTAACCTCTTCTCCTCCGCGCATGACCGTTACCATCTGATGCAGTATGTACTCAGGCCAACCTTGGGGAATACCGGCGTCAAGCGCCTGCAGGCCAGCCCTTACTCTGGTAATGGTGCTGTGATGATCAGCCCCCTGTTCATTAATTACCCTCACAAAGCCGCGTTGCCATTTGTCAAGATGATAGGCCACATCAGGCACAAAATAGGTGTAGCTGCCATCGGTTTTACGCATAACCCGGTCTTTGTCGTCGCCAAAATCGGTTGTGCGCAGCCAGAGTGCCCCTTCCTGTTCGTAGCTGTGGCCGTTGGTTATGATCTTTTGCACTGCAGCCTCAACCTTGCCATCAGTATAGAGGCTTGATTCAAGGAAGTACCGGTCAAAGATAACATCAAAGGCCTGCAGATCCTGATCCTGCTCCCGGCGCAGGGCCGCCACGCTGAAGCGGCGAATAGCGTCAAGATCGTCCGGGTCGCCATTCGCGGTTACCTGTTGATCCCCAGCCTGAACCGTCTCCTTGGCCAGGTAGGCCAGTGCAACTTCCTTGATATAATCACCCTGGTAGCCGTCTGCAGGCCAGCGCTCGTCTCCAGGTTCAATCCCCAGACAACGTGATTGAACTGAAAGAGCAAGGTTGGCAATCTGGGCTCCAGCGTCGTTATAATAGAATTCTCGGGTGACATCCCAGCCTGTGGCAGAAAGCAGACGGCAAAGAACATCTCCAATGGCAGCTCCACGGCCATGGCCAATATGTAGCGGTCCAGTGGGATTGGCGCTGACAAACTCAACCTGTGCCTTGCGTCCCTGGCCGGTGTTGGTGCAACCGTAGTAATCGGTCGCAGCTTCAATCAAAGGCAGACAGCTCTGCCATGCTGATGGAGTAATAAAAAAATTAATAAAGCCCGGTCCAGCAATCTCGGCTCGCTGTACAATTCCGTCGTTGTCCTGCAGATGCAGTAGCAGTGACTCGGCAATCAGTCGAGGCGCCTTTTTTTCCGGTTTTGCCAGCTGCATGGCAATATTGCAGGCAAAGTCTCCGTGGTTTTCGTTTGCTGGTGCATCAATACTCACAGGCGGAAAGTTGACAGAGCTGAGGGCACCGGCAGTATGGGCGGATAGTAGAGCCTGGCTGACCAGTGCGGAGAGTTTTTGGCGGATCATTGTTGATTGGATTCCTTGCTGGGGTCATAAATTTGAGAAGAGATCTGGTCGTTCTGATCTTTTATGGTGATGTCACGGGAAAAATCCGGACAACGGGCACCACCGTCGCTTACGCAAAAACGTTTGGCGCATGTTTCGCGCCAGGCACAGACGGCACAGCTTTGTCTTGGCATTAGAGAGCCTCATTTTCTCCCGGAAACGGGAAACTGGTAGATGATTTCGTTGGGCTTAACCAGCCCCAGTTCTTTACGGGCAATCTTTTCAAGCTGGTGTCGATCACTGCGAAGAGCTTCAATTGAGAGGCGCAGTTTCTGATTTTCCAGGCGCAGGTCGGCAACCTTTATATCGATTCGCTGTCTTTCCCGTCGCATTTCATAAATACGCAGCAAGCCGCGTTCACCAAACACCGTGAAAAAAAGGATAAAGGCGAGACAGGCTCCTGGAATCAGCCAGGTTCGACGTGTGATGCGCATACTGTTCACGCTACCCCCTGCTGCAACGCGCAGCAAAGTACCCGGCTGTGGCTTTGAGGCCGTTTTCCAGGTTTACGGTGGGCTGCCAGCCCAGTTTCTCTTCTGCCAGACGTATGTCTGGACGGCGTTGTTTGGGATCATCCTCTGGTAAAGGTTTGTGGACTATACGCGATTTTGATCCGGTTATTGTAATGATTTTCTCTGCAAATTCAAGAATTGTGTTTTCTACCGGATTACCCAGGTTGACGGGGCCGATAAAATGCTCCTCATTTTCCATCATTTTAATCATGCCGTCGATAAGGTCATCGACGTAACAGAAGGAGCGGGTCTGCTGTCCTTGGCCAAAGACGGTAATATCTTCATTCCTTAACGCCTGTAATATAAAGTTGGAAACCACCCGACCATCGTTTTCCGCCATACGGGGGCCGTAGGTGTTGAAGATTCGAATGATACGGATATCAACCTTGTTCTGGCGGTGGTAGTCCATCATCAGGGTTTCTGCTACCCGTTTACCTTCATCATAGCAGCTGCGGATACCGATTGGATTAACGTTGCCCCAATACGCCTCGGTTTGAGGATGTATCTGGGGATCACCGTAAACCTCTGAGGTTGATGCCTGCAGGATACGGGCTTTCACCCGCTTTGCCATCCCCAGCATGTTGATCGTGCCCATGACGCTGGTTTTTACCGTCTTGACCGGGTTGTACTGGTAATGTACCGGTGAGGCAGGACAGGCCAGATTGTAGATCCGGTCTACCTCCAACAGAATCGGCTCTACAATGTCGTGGCGGATCAGCTCGAAGCGGTGGTTGTCCATCAGGTGGATGATATTGTCTTTGCTACCGGTGTAAAAGTTGTCCAGGCAGATAATATCATGCCCCTCATTCAAGAGCCGTTCGCAAAGGTGACTGCCGAGGAAGCCAGCGCCACCGGTGACCAGTATCCTCATCAATTACTCCCTTCCTGAATGCCATTACCGGCTCGCCCCAACGGGATATAGCGGATGCCTGCTTCCTTCATCCGTCCCGGTTTGAAAAGGTTTCTGCCGTCAACAATCAGTGGCTGTTTCAGTGAGCTTATGATCCGCTCGAAATCAGGGTTACGGTATTCGTGCCAGTCGGTGATGATGGTCAGAGCATCGGCGCTTTGCAGTATTTCATACTGGTTGCTACTATACTCTATCCGGTCACCAAAATGCTTCTTGGCCTCTTCCAGGGCTTCAGGGTCGTGGGCACGGACGGTGGCACCGGCTGACAGTAGACGTTCAATGATGGTGAGGGAAGGGGCCTCACGCATGTCATCGGTGCGGGGTTTAAAAGAGAGACCCCAGCAGGCAACTGTTTTGCCGATCAAAGGTTGTTCTGCGTCTGTAGTAGCGAGTTCCTTGATCAGTTTGGTAGCAAGCACCTCTTTTTGCAGTTCATTGACTTCTTCTACCGCTTTTAACAACATAAAATCGTAGTTACATTCCTCGGCAGTATGGATTAGTGCCTTAACATCCTTAGGGAAGCAGGAACCGCCATAGCCAGGACCAGGGAACAGGAAGTCGTAGCCGATACGGGAGTCGGAGCCGATTCCTTCCCGTACGGCAGCAACGTCAGCCCCCATCCTTTCACAGAGGCCGGCAATCTGGTTCATAAAGGAAATTCGGGTAGCCAGCATGGCGTTGGCAGCATATTTAGTCATTTCGGCACTACGGATATCCATGATGATCATCCGGTTTTGCTTACGCATGAAAGGACCGTAGAGCTCTTTCATGATCTCGGCAGTGCGTACGTTATCGGTACCGATCACTACCCGGTCAGGCTGCATGAAATCCTCGATGGCAGCCCCTTCTTTCAGAAATTCGGGGTTGGAGACAACATCAAACTCCAGATGGGAGCCACGTTTTTGCAGTTCTTCCTGTACTGCAGCCCGCACTTTGTCTGCAGTGCCAACCGGGACGGTGGATTTGTCGACAATAATCTTGAAGCAGTTCATCTGTTGGCCAATGGTGCGACCGACTGCCAGAACATACTGCAGGTCAGCGGAACCGTCTTCTCCGGGAGGGGTGCCGACCGCGATAAACTGGATCAGAGACTTTTCAACCGCTTCAACGACATCGGTGGTAAACGAGAGTCGTCCTTCGGCCTGGTTGCGTAACACAAGCTCTTTCAGTCCCGGCTCATAGATCGGGATAATACCGTTCTTCAGCCCTGCAATTTTTTTTTCATCCACATCAACCGCAAGAACGGTGTTGCCACTCTCGGCAAAGCAGGCCGCAGCCACCAAGCCAACGTAACCGGCACCAAAAACGGAAATTTTCATACTGAAAGCTCCTTAAAATCTAAATAAAACTAACACAAAGGTGTCATCGATACGAAGAAGTAAAAGGGGTGCAACACACAACCTGACGTTACGTTTCAAATCATGATTAAGTGCTCTGCGTCTTTGCATCCTGATTTTGATCCCGCAGCAGCAGCGCCTGGGCATACAACTCACGCCGTGGCAGTCCGGTTGCAGCAGCCACCAGGGCAGCCGTTTCTTTTACCGTATGTCCTTTAGCCAGTGTGGTTCGCACCAGCTCCTCTGATGTTGGCCCAGCTAGCACCAGAGTAGATTCATCTGCTGGAGCGATCAGGATTACCACCTCGCCACGTTCCCGACCATCCTGTACCAGCTCCCGAACCTGCGTTGGTGTGCCGTGCAGCTGTTCTTCATGCAGTTTGGTCAGTTCCCGTGCTACCACAACCTTGCGTTCTCCCAAAATGATGCCAATATCAATCAGGGTGTCTGACAGCCGGTGTGGCGCTTCGTACAAAACTATCGTGCCGTGAGCATTGGCTAAGGAAGCCAGAAAGGAGCGCCGCTTACCTTCCTTATTCGGTGGGAAACCTGCAAAAGTAAAGGCGTCTGTGGGCAATCCAGCCGAGGAAAGCGCTGCGATTGCAGCAGATGCGCCTGGTATCGGTATGACCCTGATTCCGTTGGCCAAAGCATCCCGCACCAGTTGGTAACCAGGATCAGAGATGCAAGGTGTGCCAGCATCAGAAATCAATGCTACCTGCTTGCCTTCCTGCAGCGTTGCAAGAATCCTGTCACCTTTTAAGGACTGGTTGTGGTCGTAGTACGAAGTGAGTGGTGTGGCAATACCAAAGTGAGACAGTAGTTTGCGGGAGTGTCGGGTGTCTTCTGCGGCAATCAGATCAACCTCTTTCAGTGTGCGTACCCCGCGAAAAGTCATGTCTTCCAGATTGCCAATTGGTGTTGCAACGATATAAAGGGTGCCAGTCATTACTTTAATGCAGAGATATAGCCCCGCACCCCTTCAAGAATACCGTTGGCAGTCTGATCAAGGAAGGCAGGATCTTTCAGGTGGGCCTCTTCGGTACTATTGCTGATAAAGCCAACCTCGGTCAGGATGCTGGGCATGGTGGCACCCACCAGGACATAAAATGGTCCTTGCTTGACCCCCAGATTCCTTGTTTCAGGGTATCTGGCCTTGGTTGATTTGTAGAGGGCTTTTTGTACTTCATCAGCCAGATGGGCAGAATCGTTCAGCTTGTAATTAGCCATCAGGTCAAACAGGATCGCCTGCAGCGTGCTGACCTTTTCCAGGCTGGTACCATTTTCCTTGGCAGCCAGTTGGGCGACTTTTTCCGTCTTGGCCAGGTTCAGGTAGTAGGTCTCTATGCCAGAGGCATTACGGTTATTGGCAGCGTTGGCATGAATTGAGACAAACAGGTCAGCGTTCACCTTGTTTGCAATGGCAGTCCGTTCCTCCAGTGGAATAAAAACGTCGATGGAACGGGTCATAACCACATCCAATCCTAGTTCTTCCTTCAATTTCTCGCGCAGTTTCAGCCCGATTGCAAGTACTACATCCTTTTCCTGCAGCCCGGACAGCCCCACGGCGCCGGGATCATGGCCGCCGTGACCAGGGTCTACCACAACCCGGCGGATTTTAGAAATGAGAGGTTGTTTTTTTTGTTGTTTAACCGTTCGTTCGGTCTTCAGTTCATCATGAATTGCCTGGGGAGCTGACGGAACAGCAGCAGAATCTGTAACCCGACCGGAGAGACTGGTCTCAAGACGGCTTATCTCGGCCCGCTGATCACCTCGTACGTCAATTATCAGCCGTGATGGGTTTGAAAGGGGGAAAATCTTGTAATCCCTTAGATTGTCTGTATCCAGAACTACCCGCACGATTCCCGGTTTGTAAAGGGCGGTACGAACTCCCCTCAACAGGCCGTCGCCGATGGTAATATCCCGCAATGTACTGCCGGGTCTGGTGTTGTGGAGGTCAATAAATATACGTCCCGGTTTTTTGTTGCGGATTGCACCTCTGTCAAGTTCGTGGCTTTCCCAGGTTACATCACGTTCCAGGGCAATTGCGACCCGTGTGTAATCCGGGTTTGACCAATGTTTCAGTTCCAACACCTGTGCAGGTTGAATCTGAACAGCTGTTCTGGCTTCCTTGGCAGGCTGCTTTTTGTTGGTACCGGCGATAGAAGTGGCGGGGATAAGGGTTGCCAAAGTCAGCAGGGCTATCAATATATATCGAAAGGTTTTAAGTCTAATCATCACACCATCTTTTTTAGATCATCAAGCAGATTCAATGCTTCCAACGGTGTCATAACAGAAATATTCAGTTTTTTCAACCGTTCACGCAGCAGGTCAGTTTTGATTGTGTTTGAAATACACAGTCAAATTTACTGAAAAGCTCTTTTGGAAAGCTAATGACATACTGGTCCAAGCCATCCTGTTTCGGTGCAAAGGCATTTTGCCAGAGAGAAGTATACTCGTAAGCGTCCATAGTAATTGTGCCGTTTCGATCTGAAGGTCAAGTATCAGTCTGTCATTGGTGCCTGATTCACCATTGCTCGGTTTTGATTTCCTTGATCTGATGAAAATGCTGATCACGGGTAACCAGGATGAGATGATGTTGTTTAGCAAGGGCTGCTATCCAGATATCGTTTTCAGGGATAGGGGTGCCTTTGGCCCTCAGGTGCTCCTTGATTCGGCCGTAATAGCGAGCTGTCTCTCCATCGCAGGCGAGAATTGCATTTTTCAGGGCAAAGGAGTCTATCCGTGCTCCATTTGCCTTACCGTGCGCAGATTTGGCAGCACCAAAGTAAAGCTCACCAAGCACAATGGAGGGGATGAAGATTTGGGGAGAGGCGGAGAGCTGGGCAATAATGGTTGAGTCGCTTGCAAAGAGTCCAATGACAATGTTGGTGTCAAGGAGATAGCTACCACTCATGGTGGTCAACCTGCTCACATCCGTCTTGAATGGCCTGGGACATTGCTGCAAGGTCGTCAGCCGGAATGGTTCCGGCAAAGGAGAGCAGGTTTGAACCGGAGGCTCCACTCAGTGTACTCATTTCCAAGGCACGCGCAAACTGAAGCACTTGACATTGTTGTGCGAGAGGCAAGCGGTTCATTTGTTGCAGAAATTCATTTTTGAGTGCAAGTGCAGTCATTGGCCACCTCCCGTTAGCGTTTAGCTGATAGTTGTATACCATGCCGCAGAGCGATACTAAAAGTGATTTTCATGCCATTCGCTTCAGTTCATCCAGCAGGTTAAGCGCCTCCAGCGGGGTCATGGTGTTGACATTCAGTTTTTTCAACCGTTCACGTAGCAGGTCTCCCTGTTGTTCAAACAGGGAAAATTGGGCGGTCTCCTGTTTAATTGGGCTAATGCTGCTTTTGGCCAGACGGGGGGAGCCCTGTTCAAACTCCCCTTCTTCCAGGGTTTTCAGTATCTCTTTGGCCCGCTCAATCACCTCGCGTGGCATGCCAGCCAGGCGGGCCACCTGGATGCCATAGGAATGGGAGGCAGCGCCGGGAATGATGGTGCGCAGGAAGATGACCTGATCGTTCCATTCCTTGACCGCCACGGTCAGGTTGGTGATCCGTTCGCGGGTGGCCGCCAGATCAGCCAGTTCGTGGTAGTGGGTGGCAAACAGGGTGCGGGGGCGGCAGGTTGCGGCATCGTGCAGAAATTCCGCCACTGCCCAGGCAATGGAGAGGCCATCAAAGGTGGAGGTGCCGCGACCGATCTCATCCAGCACCACCAGGCTTTTTGAGCTGGCGGTACGCAGGATATGGGCAGCCTCCATCATCTCCACCATAAAGGTTGACTGCCCTTTGGCCAGGTTGTCACCTGCCCCCACACGGGTGAAGATCCGGTCGGTAATGCCGATGGTTGCTCTGGTGGCCGGTACAAAGGAGCCGATCTGGGCCATCAGGGTGATCAATGCCACCTGACGCATGTAGGTGGATTTACCTGCCATGTTGGGGCCGGTGATCATCAGGATCTGGTTTGACTCGGCATCCAGGCGGGTGTCGTTGGGGACAAACCGTTCTCCCAGCGCCATCGCCTCCACCACCGGGTGGCGTCCCTCGATAATCTCCAGCAGATCGTTGTCATCCACCACTGGCTTGCAGTAACTTCGTTCAACCGCTACAAAGGCAAGAGACAGCAGCACATCAAGGGTTGCCAGGGCGCTTGCAGTGCGGCAGATCCGCCCACCATCGGCTGCAACGCTCTCGCGTACCTGCTGGAACAGGTTGTATTCCAGTTCGCAGATCCGATCTTCGGCACCCAGTACCTTTTCTTCGTAGTTCTTCAACTCCTCAGTGATGTAACGTTCACCGGTGGCGATGGTCTGGCGTCGGATGTAGTTATCCGGTACATTACCAAGATTGGTTTTGGTTACCTCGATATAGTAGCCAAAAACCTTGTTATAACGGATTTTAAGCGACGAAATTCCGGTCCGTTCCCGTTCTTGCGCCTCCAACCTGGCAATGAAGCCTTTTCCCTCACGACTGATAGACCTTAACTCATCAAGCTCCGTATCATAACCATCCGCAATGATACCTCCTTCGCGCAGCGAGAACGGCGGGGTAGGGGAGATGGCACGATTGATCAGATCCCGGCTGTCATCAAGCGGGTCCATCTGCTCCCGTAACTGCCGCAGGAGTACGCTTTCCGCCGAGGCAAGGGTCTCCCGAATCAGTGGCACCCGTTCCAGTGAATCATGCAGGGCACGTAAGTCTCGTCCCCCTGCACCGGCCATACCTATTCTGCCGTTCAGACGCTCAAGATCGTGCATCCCCTTGAGAAGAACAAGCAGCTGATCCCGCAGTTGGCCCTGCTCTGTCAGTTCTTCAACGACAGAAAGTCGAAGGCGGATCGGATCAACCTGTACCAGTGGGTAGGAAAGCCACTGTTTGAGGGTGCGGGCTCCCATGGCGGTGGCAGTACGATCAAGGCACCCCAGCAGCGATCCGGTCTTTTTGTTGTCCGACATGGTGGCGGTCAGCTCAAGGTTACGGCGGGTAGAGGGGTCAAGGGATAAAAAGTCATTCTT
>Ga0209373_10001716_pt1 | contig 24471 bp, 21 predicted proteins | sample Higcelweek5metaG_FD_187173 | JGI IMG/M metagenome (GOLD analysis project Ga0209373, IMG submission 187173) | Freshwater pond sediment microbial communities from the University of Edinburgh, under environmental carbon perturbations - High... | ecosystem: Environmental > Aquatic > Freshwater >... | reverse complement strand
GGTTCGCGCCCGGCGATGCGGGCGTGCGATATGGCGGCCCAGGGCAGCGCATCCACCCTTCCCTGCCCATCCGTCAACCGGTCCAGCACCGGATCATGAAAGATGATCAGCCGGCCATCGGCGGTCAGCTGCACATCGGTTTCGATATAGCGGTAGCCCAGATCGATGGCGCGCGAGAAGGCGGCAAGGCTGTTTTCCGGTGCTTCCAACCCGCCGCCCCGATGGGCAAAGGCGATGGGGCCGTCATGGTCCAGATAGGGATGTCGCCCCGCCCGCCGCACGGGGTCAACCCGCCGGAGGCTTCTGGTTCAGCCGGGGCCAGCGGGCCAGCGCCATATACCACAGCCCCGCCGTCAGCAGCGGAAACCACAGGAAGGCCACCAGCGCCCAGAGCGGGTTGCGACCAGTCTTGCCCAGGGCGACACCGGCCATGCAGATGGTCCAGGTGATGGACAGAACCACGATCAACGTTGCCAGCCAGCCCGGCAGGAACAGCAGCAGTTCCACATTGTCACCAAATACCGGCATGGTTCATTTCCCCTTCTGGGTGGCGGCGTCACGCGCACGGCGCAGCCTTTCACGCGGATGCAGCTTTTCCGGTCGGGGCGGCAGGGTAGGCCAAGGCTTAAAGGCCAGCAGGCTGGTGAAGAGAGGCCAGCCCAGAATGGGCAGCACCAGCCAACCCGCCCACCAGCGCGGCAGCCCCGCCCGACCCAGCAGCCTGAGCGCCGGCCAGAAGGCGAGTGCCGCCAGCACGAAATGCACCAGCAGCGTCCATTGCCACCCGTTCAAGCCGCCCGTCACGCCGATCCCCGCGATTATTCATGCGATATCCTGGTTGGGACATAGCATGTCTGCCGGGCGCGTCAACCGCGCAAAGAAAAGCCCGGCCTTGGCAAGGGGCCGGGCAAGGCTTGAAATTGTCTGAAAGCGTCTAAGGGGAAACCCGGGCGGCTGTCGCGGGACCGCGCCGGATTTCGGCAGTACAGGGCATCAGAAGCGGACGCGGGCACCCGTCATGATGGCCAAGGCGTCGTCGTAATTGGCCGTCGCGCGGTCATATTCATGATTGCGCACGCCGGCATACAGATCGGTGGACAAGGCATCGATCACCTGCACCACATAGGCGCCATAGGCCTTGCCCTTGGCACCGCGCACCGCGAAATCATCCTGGGTGAAATAATCCACCGAAAAGGCCGTATTGCCCAGATCGTTCAGCTTGGTGAGATAGCCCAGCTTGCCATACCAGAAATTGGTATCGAACCCGGCCTTCTGATCACGGGTGCCAGCGGCAAATGTCATGTTGAGGCCGCTTTCCAGGCGCACGGAAACGGAACCATTATACTGGTCATTGAAATCAAAGCCGGATGTATCGCGGCTGTCGGAATTGGCATAGGCGACGGCACCAGCCACCATCGTCGTGCCAATCTTGCCATTGTAGCGCAGGGCCGCATCCATGCCGCCACCCTGGGTGATGCTGGTGGAACCGACAAAGCCGCCACCGAAGTTGGGGGTGTCATAACGCACGCGGTCTTCACGGTGCAAACCGTCCAGGTTGCTGAACAGACTGTTGATGGTGCCGACCGTGGCATTGGTGCCTTTGGTGCGGATGCCGATACCGCCGAAAGTGGCACCGATATCGGAATAGCCACCCAGGTTGGCCGTGCCGGACAGGTCCACCTCGGAACTGATGTTGGAAGCCGTGTCACCCTGGCCCAGCCAGACGCGGCCCAGGCTCTTGCTTTCGATGAAGAATTCCAGCTTGCGTTCATTGAAGGCGAAGGCACCGCTGTCGGTGTAAAGACCGGTGGAGCGGCTGTTGGCGGAAATCGCCTCCAGCTCTATGTCCGTGCCGGCACTCCATTCTTCATTCAGCTTCGCGACGCCGGTAAAGCGGATGCGGGTAGAGGCGCCGTTATTGTCGGTGAAGATGAAATCATCGGCCACGCCGTCATCGGCATAGGTGACCATGCGATTGACCCAGCCGGTCAGGGTCAGCTTCAGTTTGCTGTTGCCGGACTGCACGATCTGGGGTGCCTTGAAAGCGCTGGCCGATACCAGCGGCACATCCTTGGGCGCCGTGGCGGCCCCGGTTGCCGGGCCGGTGGCTGTGGGGGCTGCGGCGGCGGGCGCCTTTTCCAGCTTTTCGATACGGGCCATCAACTCCTTCACCTGCGCCTTCAGCGCATCCACCTCCCCCGCCTGTTGGGCGAGGACAGGGGACGTGACGGCCAGCATGCTGATGGCCGCACCAGCCAAAAGGGCACCGGTGAAACGGGACTTCAACTTCATCGCGTATCCTCCCAAGATCGTGCCCGTTTCGGGCGCTTGTTTCTTACAGTAAAATGACAGTATCATTACAGCGCACAAGGAAAGTCTGTGGCGCAGAGTTTATTTGAAATCCGCTGTGACGTTGCTGCAACATGATGACGATTATTCGTCGAATGAAACAAATAGCCGAAAGGATAGGTTGAGTTATTGATTACAAATTTCTGCATTGAATAGTTTGCGTAATTCTTATCAAGCCGGAAACCCCGACCTTGGGCGGGGGCCGCCAGAGACGAAAAAGGGCAATTGCTCACGTGGTTGGCAAAAGGGGGCCTGATTACGCACTATTTTCAGCCGCCTGCATCTGATACAAAACAGGAACAAGTCAGTGTTTCTGCGGGATTTTTCGATGGTGCGCAACAAAGTTCAGTTTCAAAAGGGGCTGAGTGGGGCCCGTTTTGATGAACTCTACGGTACGGAAGACCTGTGCCGTGCAGCGGTATTTCACTGGCGCTGGCCCGGCGGTTTCGTGTGCCCGACCTGCGGCGGGCAGGCGCACAGCGTCGTCCGGACCCGCACCCTCTAGCAGTGCACCGCCTGTCGGCGGCAGACATCGCTGATCTCTGGAACGATCAATGCCATACAGATTCCTCAAATTAGCTGAGGATTATGCGTAATCAGGAGAAGTCTTGACCGCCGTATTAAACCCCGGCGCCCACGCTGACATAGCTGGAAATGCCCCTGATATGTTCATCCACCGCCAGCCGGTGGGACAAAGGCGGGAAGGCGCGTTGGGTGCAATCCAGCCGGGGGCAGACGCGGCAATTCACCCCCACCGGGGTGGCCGCGTCCAGGTTGGACAGGTCCAGCCCGTCGGCATAGACAAGCTGGCCGGCATGGGCGATGTCGCAGCCAATGGCGATGGCGAAATGCCGGGCCGGTTGTTTCCAGCCGCCACCGGGCTTGGACACACTGCGCACGATGGACAGGTACGCGCTGCCATCGGGCATGCGGGCGATCTGGGTTTGCATCTGCCCCGGCTGGCGGAAGGCATCATGGATGTTCCAGCGCGGGCAGGCTCCGCCGAACCGGGCGAAATGGAAGCCAGGGGCCGCGCTGAACCTTTTCGACATGTTGCCCGCCTGATCGGTGCGGGCAAAGAAGAACGGCACCCCCTTGGCACCGGGCCGTTGCAGGGAGGTCAGGCGCTGGCACACCTGTTCATATGACGCCACAAACCGCCGCTGCAGGATTTCGATATCATACCGCACTTCCCGCGCTGCCGTCAGGAACCGTCCATAGGGCATCATCAGGGCAGAGGCGAAGTAATTGGCCAGACTGACCCGGGCCAGCAGGCGCGATTCCGCATGCCCAAAGGCACCGCGCCCGCTGGCGGCCTCCAGCGCCGCCCCCTGGCCCAGCAGGGCCGTTTGCGCCGCCAGATGGAAAACCCGTCCGCCTGAGTCCAGCATTTCGGAGATCAGCACCCGTTTGGAATGCCGGTCATAGCGGCAGATGGCCCCGCCCATCACCGGTTGCGGCATCAACCGCACCCGCACGCCATGGCGCTTTTCCAGGTACGCCGACAGGCTACCCTGCAGGTTGCCGCTATCCAGATCGGCGCTGATCCACATTTCCTCCGCCGCTTCCTCCAACTCGGGGAAATGGTTCTGTTCGGCCTGGAAGAACTCCGACACTTCCTCCTGTGGGAAGGCTTGCGCCCCCATCACCTGCAGCTTGTCACGGTCGGCCACCTTTTCCGCCAGCCCGCCCAGATCCTCCCGCGCTTCCCGATAGGCGCGGTAGAGGGCGACCACCGCCTGGCCCAGCGTCGGTGCCACGGCGGCAAATTCCTTCATGTCCTGGGTCTTGATGTCGCCCGCTTCGAACAACGGGTCGGCGAAGACTTCGCGTAAGGAGGCGACCAGCCGCGTCTCGTCATCCTCGGCAAAGCTGGCCATGTCGATGCCATAGACCGAGGCGATTTTCAGCAGCAGCGGCACGGTCAGCGGGCGCTGGTTCGCCTCGATCAGGTTCAGGTAGCTGGGAGAGACGCCAATCTCCTCCGCCATTTGCGCCTGCGTCATTTTCAGGTCGCGGCGCAACCTGCGGACCTTGTGGCCCAGCATCGCCTTCTTTTCAGACATGGCCTAGCCTTCCTTGCGGGTCGTCCTGCGACGCCGGGTAACCAGAAACGGTTCAATATCGGCAATGCCGGGGGGATTGTAGCAGTGGCTCAGCAGTTCGCGCAGAACCTCTTGATCACTGTCGCCAATGCCCGCCTTATCCATGGCGTCGTTGATGCCCTGGGCAGCGCTGGCGACCTGATCATAGATTTGCGATGCCGCTTGCCTGTCCAATCCAAAATGAAGATATGTCGAGAAGGCCCAGGCCGGATCGTTGCGGTGAGCATGCAGGTTGTCTGTCGTGGGCAGACCCGGCACGGCAGCAATGACATGGTTGGGTCGATGGCATGGTACGATGTCAAAGCCGGGTGCCAGTTGCCACTGTGCCCCGATTCGGATCAATCCCATGTTAAGCAGGTGATCATCGGTGTTACGCACGAAGCTGTTGACCAGCAGCCGACGGAAAATCTCGCCATGCGCGTCGTCGATGCCGATGGCTGCGGCGTGGATGGCGATGTCTAGATAGGTTTTTCTTGAATCACTATAGGCGCCCGGCGCTTGCTTCAGCAAGGTGCCAGTGCTGATATAGCCATGGCGCGTGCCATTCGTCCCCCGATCGAACCGCTGCACCAGCAGGACAGATTTCCCCCGCACCGATAACAGTTGGTGGTCAGGGATGATCATACCGGCGCCCCGCGCAATATCCAGACAAGCCGCTTCCGCCCGCGGATTGTCGAACCGGTCCACGTTGGCTGGAAACTTGGCAATCCATTCCCGACCATCACGCATTATGCGGGCTTTCGGTCTCGCCCCGCCGAGATCAGCGGAGGGATGCAGCAGTAGGCGCAGATATTTTTCGTTCGATGTGCCTTCATCATGGGCCATGGCGGCTTCCAGAAGATCGCCAAGGTCGGCCTCACTAGGGATATCAACGGGAAAACCCTTTGGAACCCAGCGGGCCGGACCGTCTGGCGAGGGGCCGAACAAAAGGTCGCCGGTCCGGTCGGTGCCTCCCAACGCCAGATATTCCCCCATCCCAATCGTCAATCCAGGATAGTTGGCGTCGATCACCCCTTTGCCCCAACCATCTGGCCCTGAATCATAAAATGCCAGCGGTACCTCATAGGGGGCGCTGGAAACAGATTTGGATGAGAGAGGCAGGCCGACCGGGTCGATTGCCACCCGGTCCGGTCTTTTCATCCAACTGCCGGCATAGCGGAATCGGCTCTGACGAACCTTGCCGCCACCCTCGAACAACAGTTCCCCGATGGGCACGGTTGTTCCGTCGGCCATGGCACGAAACACAACCAGCCGGTCAACACGGCCATCCTTAGAAATCTGCCAAGCCATGTGATCCCCGCGATCGCTTGCGTCCCGTGGCGAGGTCCAGTTCATTGCCGATCGGGTCATCAGCCAGCAACTGGCCAATACGGTGCGTGTAGCCAAGCACGGTCATCGCCCGCAGCAGCGTGCCCAATGCAACGCCACCCTGACCAGCCTCTAATGCCCGATAAGTGGGGGTGGAGACGTCCATCCTGGCCGCCATGTCGTTCTGTGTCAGCCGGCGTCGCAGGCGTGCCAGCTTCAGGTCGCGGGCCAGGGCCTGCAGACTGTCCAGCTCTTCCGTCGAATAGGCGGTGTTCTGTCCCATGAATAGCCACTATATTTTTCTTTATCGGCTTTAATGTAAAGAATTTTTGTCTTTTTTGCAAGCTCACTGAGCCGGTGCCCGCTCGGCGGCTTTTCCATCACGGGGTATTTACAAGCTTCTCGCGTCTCGACATGTCTGCTCACCCCGCTCTGCCACCTGATTGTGCTCCGCCGGCAAATGGCATTTGCAGCCATTTTCCCATCGCCGGAGGGCGGTCGATTCATAAAATAGAAAATATTTTTTCTATTAAGTCCGATAAAAGTAACTTTTATTGTGAAATTTTTGTAAGTGGGATTGATGCAGTCTGCTGCCGATGCAGGTGGACAGCAGGCTGCATTGGCAGATCATTGGGGGTATAATTTACAAAATTTACAAAATTACAGCAATCGGCATTACAAGCTGTGACAGCAATACTATTTTACGAAATCCTCTGTATTGAACATTTTGTTTCGTGTTGCCATTCTCCTCCCATGAACGTTGCGCCGCAAAAAACGGTGCAGCGCCCGCAAAACGGAAGCCGAAAACAAGGCTTCGATCTTTGAGGAGTGACACCATGGCCCCGCTGGATAATCCTTCTTCCCCCATCAACCTGAACGACATCCATGCCAAGCGCTTCAACGGCATCAAGCGCGACTTCACGGCAGAGGATGTGCGGCGGTTGGCGGGTTCGGTGAAGATCGAATATACGCTGGCGGAAATGGGTGCGCGTCGCCTGTGGGAATTGTTGCACACCCGCCCTTACGTCCACACGCTGGGCGCCTTCACCGGCAATCAGGCCTTGCAGCACGTCAAGGCTGGCCTGGAAGCGATCTATCTTTCCGGTTGGCAGGTGGCGGCGGATGCCAATCTGGCCGGCCAGATGTACCCGGACCAGTCGCTTTACCCCGCCAATTCCGTGCCCGCCGTGGTGAAGCGCATCAACAATGCCTTCCAGCGCGCCGACCAGATCCAGACGGCGGAAGGCAAGGGCGACACCTATTGGTTTGCCCCGATCATCGCCGATGCCGAGGCTGGTTTCGGCGGCCCGCTGAACGCCTTTGAACTGATGAAGGGCATGATCGAGGCCGGTGCCGCCGCCGTGCATTTCGAGGATCAACTGGCGTCGGAGAAGAAATGCGGCCATCTGGGCGGCAAGGTGCTGATCCCGATCCAGCAATTCATCCGCACCCTGAATGCCGGCCGTCTGGCCGCCGATGTCTGCGGCACCAGCACCCTGGTGGTGGCCCGCACCGATGCGGAAAGCGCCCAGTTGATCACGTCGGATGTGGATGAACGCGACCATCCCTTCATCGACCGCAATGACCGCACGCCGGAAGGTTTCTTCCGCATCAAGAAGGGCGTGGGTGTGGATTACTGCATCGCCCGTGGCCTGGAATATGCGCCCTATGCGGATATGCTGTGGTGGGAAACCAGCAAGCCGAACCTGGATGATGCCCGCCGCTTTGCCGAGGCCATCCATGCGAAATATCCGGGCAAGATACTGGCCTATAACTGCTCCCCCTCCTTCAACTGGAAGGCCAATCTGGACGAGGTGACGATTGCCAAGTTTCAGGCCGAGCTGGGGGCCATGGGCTACAAGTACCAGTTCGTGACGCTGGCAGGATTCCACAGCCTGAACCTCGCCACCTTCGAACTGGCCAAGGGTTACAAGGAACGCGGCATGGCGGCTTACTCCGAAATGCAGCAGCGCGAATTCGCGGCGGTGGATAATGGCTTCACGGCGGTGAAGCACCAGCGCGAAGTCGGCACCGGTTACTTTGATGCGGTGGCCGTGGCCATCTCCGGCGGCACGTCTTCCACCACCGCGATGAAGGACTCAACCGAGACCGATCAGTTCCACTGAGCGTTTCGGGATTGAACTGGTGCCCGTACCGGCTGAACGGTCGGGCACCCCTGGGCGGGGGGAGGCTGCATTCCCCCATCCCCTGGCCCCTTGTCAGAAGCAATGCCACCCCCTTCGCGCTGGATGGGAGGGGGGATGGGATACCGGATGGAAGGCGCGATGGATCGCCGATACCACCGGGCCTGATGCGGGGCCGTTACCTCTGCTTTCTCCGTAGCGTGTTCACGGCCCCGCCCCCGTTGCGACAGGGGGGCGGGGCCGTTTTTTTGTTTGGATGTACGCCAAGCAGTTGCGACTATCAGGGGCATGGATGAATTCCTTCCCCAATCAGACCAGATCACCAACTGGGCGCAATCCATGCGTGCCCTGCTGGATGGGCCGGCCTCGGTCTTCTGGTGGCCCGGTCTGTTGGTGGCGGGGCTGGTGGCCACTTTATTGTGGCGGCAATGGCGGGGCAGCGGGTCTTGGCGCAGCTATCTGCGGCATCTGCCGGTGGATGCCGGCTGTTTCTTGGCCAATTCCACCCTGCCGTTCCTGCTGGCGCCGCTTTTCTTCTGGTTGAGCGTCAAGGGAAGCCATCTTGGCACCGCGCTGACCAGCCATTTCCATGGGGAATGGGAAACACAACCCGGCTGGCCGGCGCTGGCCGCCTGTGCGGCATTGGCCTTTATCGCCGGGGATTTCGCACTTTATTGGACCCACCGAGCCTTTCACCACTTCCCGCTATTGTGGCGGGCGCACCGGCTGCACCATGCCCCGCCGGTATTGACGCCGCTGACGGGTTTCCGTTTCTGGCCGTGGGAACAGGTGGTGCATATGTCGGGCAATATGTATGCCCAGGGGCTGGGTTTGGGGCTGGCGGCGGGTTTGTTCGGGGCTGCCGTAACGCCCCTGACTGTGCTGGGCGTCAATGTTTTTTCCCTGGCCTGGGGGGTGGCATTCGCCCATCTGCGGCACAGCCCGGTGCCGTTGCGCTATCCGCGCTGGCTGTCCTTCGTGCTGGTGTCACCGCATATGCACCAACTGCACCATTCCGATGCACCGGAACACCGCGACCGCAACTTCGCCACGGTGTTTTCCCTGTGGGACCGGATGTTCGGCACGCTGGCCCTGACGGAACAGGGCCAGCGCTTCCGGTTCGGGTTGATGCGGGAGAAGCGATGGTAGCTTATCCCTTCATGCTGCCCGTCTGCTGCCGGCGCACATGCCAGGAAAACGCTTCCTCCAGCAAATGCGGGGTATGGCCGCCGCGTGCCGTGGCCCGGTTGAAATAATCGGCAAGCTGGTCGCGGTAGCTGGGATGCACACAATTGGCAATGACCAGGGGTGCCCGTTCCCGTGGGGCCAACCCGCGCAGGTCGGCCAGCCCCACCTCCGTCACCAATATATCCACGTCATGCTCGGTATGGTCGACATGACTGACCATGGGAACGACGGATGAAATCGCCCCGCCCTTGGCCAGGGATTTGGTGACGAAGACGGACAGATAGGCGTTGCGGGCAAAGTCCCCCGATCCGCCGATGCCGTTCATCATCATGGTGCCATCGACATGGGTGGAATTGACATTGCCGTAAATGTCGAACTCCAGCGCGGTGTTGATGCCGATCACACCCAGACGGCGGATCACCTCTGGATGGTTGGAAATCTCCTGCGGGCGCAGCACCAGCCGGTTGCGGTACTGCGCGATGCGGGAGAAGACCCGCCCGCCACATTCCGCCGAGAGCGTGACCGACGAACCGGACGCGAAATTCAGCTTGCCGGCATCGAACAGGTCAAAGGTGCTGTCCTGCAACACCTCGCTATACATGCGCAGATCATGGAAGGGGCTGTCGATCAGCCCATGCAGCACGGCATTGGCGATGGAACCGATACCCGCCTGCAGCGGGTTCAGCGTCATGTCCAGCCGGCCGCGCGCCACCTCATGCTTGAAGAAATCGATCAGGTGGCCGGCAATGGCGCGGGTGCCAGCGTCCGGCGGCTCCACATTGGCGGCACTGTCCTGCTTATGCGTCACCACGATGGCGGCAATCTTGGCCGGATCGATGGGGATATAGGGCGTGCCGGCCCGGCTGTCGCAGGAAACCACCGGGATCGGCGTGCGTGATGGTCGCTTGGTGGGGATATAGATGTCGTGCAGCCCCTCCAGTTCCAGCGGCTGGGACAGGTTCAACTCCACAATCACCTTTTCCGCCAGAATGGCGAAGCTGGCCGTATTGCCGACCGAGGTGGTGGGCACGATGCCGCCATCGGCGGTGATGGCCGTCGCCTCCACGATCGCATAATCGATCGGCCCCATCTGGCCGGAACGCAGCTGTTCCACCGTCTCGGACAGGTGCTGATCGATGAACATCACCTCCCCCCGGTTGATGGCGGCGCGCAGCGTGGGGTCGGACTGGAAGGGCAGGCGGCGGGCCAGCACCCCGGCCTCCGTCAGGATCTTGTCGATATTGTTGCCCAGGGAGGCACCCGTCATCAAGGTGATGCGGATCGGTTCCTTGGCCGCGCGTTCGGCAATGGCAATCGGCAGGGCCTTGGCATCACCGGCGCGGGTAAACCCGCTCATCCCGATGGTCATGCCATCCTTGATCAGCAGGGCAGCCTCTTCAGGGGTGACGATCTTATCCAGCAGGGACTGACGGCGAATCCGGTCTTCGTACATTTTCTACCTTCTTGGGGTTTTTACAGCGTTGCTTGCCGCATTTTCAACCGGCGGCATTGGTTGCCGCCTTGTCATTTTGAATATGCACATGGGGGTGGTGTTGCGGCAATGGATCGCACCCTGTAACAATTTGCCGCAGTAAAGCAATAAATCAAATCGATAGATGTATTTTGTATATTTGGTTTTGTTGGTAAATTATTATTTATTAAATTTTTCGGATGTTTCGTCTGAAATAAAACGAGTTATTTTTTCACGAAGGATGATTTTGTGATTTTATACTTCATTTCTTCTGAAACGAAACAGGTATATCAGTGTCTGCCCGGAAATCTATCCCGCCTTTCGAAGCTTTGCCCTTTCTCTACCGTCATTCCCGCGAAGGCGGGAATCCAAAATCCGCGCTGTTGCATGGATTCCCGCCTTCGCGGGAATGACGGTTAAGAGATTGGAAAATAATTGAAAGTTCTTGGGTGGACTCTCAGGGTTCTGCTTCCCCCATCCCGCTATTGCGGCATCCGGTGGCTTTGCCCACAATCCCGACCGGCCCCACGTCCTTCAAGGATCATCGGCATGATGAAGCGCCTGCTCGCCGCCCTGTTCTTCTGTCTGCTGTTGCCGGGGCTGGCGGGGGCGGAAACGGTGCTGCGGCGGGGCAATGGGGCGGAGCCGGAAACGCTGGACCCGCATCAGGCAACCGGTCTGCCGGAAGCCATGATCTTTTACGATATCTATGAGGGGCTGTTATCCCGCGGGCCCGATGGCAAGCCGCAGCCGGCCATCGCCGACCGCTGGGAAACCAGCGCTGACGGGCTGCAGGTGACCTTCCATCTGCGTGATGGGGCCAAATGGTCCGATGGCAGCCCTATCACTGCCGGCGATGTCGTCTTCTCCTTCCGCCGGCTGGCCAACCCGGCCACCAGCCGGAACAACAACTTCGTCTGGCCGATCAAGAATGCCCGGGCGCTGACCAACGGTACGCTGTCGGACACGGCAGCCTTGGGGGTGGCGGCGCTGGATGCGCAGAATGTGCGTTTCACGCTGGAGGAGCCGACGCCCTATTTCATCTCCCTGCTCTCCTACCCCATGCTGGTGATCCTGCCGGAATCCCGGGTGACGGCGCTGGGGCGGGAGTTTTTCAAGCCCGGCAATCTTGTCTCCTCCGGCGGGTACCGGCTGGCAGAACAGGTGCCGCAGGGCCATGTGAAGCTGGAGCGTAATCCCTTCCACCGCGATGCCGCCAAAGCCGCCTTCGATACGGTCTATTTCTACCCGACGGAGAACCAGGAGACGGAACTGAAGCGCTTCCGCGCCGGGGAACTGGATACGACATACACGCTGCCGCCCGCACAAATCCCCTGGGCCAAGGCCAACCTGCCCGATGCGCTGCGCCTGTCGCCGCAATTGGGTACCTATTTCCTGACCTTTAACCTGGAAAAGGAACCGTGGAAGTCGAAGCCCGACCTGCGTCGGGCCCTGTCCATGGTGATCGACCGGGAGGTTCTGACCGAACGGATCAGCCAGGGTGGGGAGATGCCCAGCCTTACTTTCGTCCCGCCCACGGTGACCGGATATCAGCCGGCCCGGCCGGAATGGGCGGATTGGCCGATGGAACGGCGGGTCGCCGTGGCACAGATGCTGTTGTCCAAAGCCGGATATCCGGGCGGGCAGGGGCTGACCCTGGATATTCTGTTCAACACCGCCGACAACCATCGCCGTATCGCCGTGGCGGTGGCCGGTATGGTGCAGCAGCGGCTTGGGGTGAAATCCACCCTGACAAACCAGGAATGGAAAGTCTTCCTGGATACCAGGCGTACGCATAATTTCACCGGCCTGGCCCGCCACGGCATTATCGGCGCCTATGATGATCCCAACGCCTTCCTGCAATTCCTGCGTACGGATATGGGGCCGGAAAATCCCGCCGCCTATAGCCATCCTGTCTATGACCGGCTGATGGCGGCCAGTGTGCTGGAACGCGATCCCGCCAAACGGCTGGAGATTCTGTATCAGGCCGAGGCGCTGGCGGCGGCGGATGCGCCCATCATCCCGCTTTTCACCTATGCGCGGGTGCGGCTGGTCTCCCCCCGGCTGGCGGGTTGGCTGCCCAATCCATTCGATTGTAACCCCAGCCGCTTCCTGTCCCCCGTCGTGGCACGCTGAAAAATCCCGTCCCGGTGACAAAAGCGCGCCGCCGGCACTGGACAGTCCGGGCGATAGACCGCACATACAGCCGAACTCCCACCCCGTCGGACATGGGTGATGGGGGCCGCAGTTGGATGCCCTGGAGAAAAACAATGCGCCTTTCCCGCCGTCTGGCGACGGCCTTCGTCGCCCTGACCCTTGCCACCGGCTTTTCCGCCAGCGCCGCCTGGGCGCAGATGGTGTTGAACCGGGGCAATCAGGCCGAGCCGACCTCGCTCGACCCGCAAAAGGGCACCGATGTGCAATCGGCCCGGATCGGCTACGACCTGTTCGAAGGGCTGCTGACCTTCGGACCGGATGGGAAAGCCATTCCGGGCGCGGCGGAGAAATGGACGATCAGCGCGGATGGCCTGACCTATACCTTCACGCTGCGCGCCGATGGCAAATGGTCGGACGGCACGCCGGTGACGGCGGCGGATTTCGTCTTTGCCTGGCAGCGGCTGGTCGATCCCAAGACGGCCTCTGACTATGCCTATTTCCTCTGGCCGGTGAAGAACGGGGAGGCGATCAGCAATGGCAAACTGCCGGTGTCGGCGCTGGGCGTGCAGGCGGTGGATGCCCGCACCTTCAAGGTGACGCTGGAACGGCCCACCGGCTATTTCCTGGGCTCCCTGCTGCACCGCATGACCTACCCGATCTCCAGGGCCAATGTGGAGAAGTTCGGGGCAGACTTTGTGAAGGCCGGCAACCTTGTCTCCAACGGCGCCTACAAGCTGGATGCCTATATGCCGCAATCCTTCGTGAAGGCGGTGAAGAACCCGCATTTCCGCGAGGCGGCGTCGGTGAAGATCGACACGGTGGTCTTCCACCATTCCGACAGCCCGGAAACCGAACTGCGCCGCCTGCGTGCGGGTGAACTGGATATTGTGCAGATGGCCCCGGTGACGCAGATCGACTGGCTGCGCCAGAACATGCCGGAAACCATCATGTTCTATCCCGTGCTGGGCACCCAGTATCTGGCCGTGAACATGACGAAGGAGCCGTTCAAATCCAATCCCAAGCTGCGGGAAGCGCTTTATCTGGCCATCGACCGGCAGATCATTGTGGAGAAGATCACCAAGGCCGGCGACGTGCCGGCCTGGACGCTGACCTCCCCCGGTATTGAGGGCTATACGCTGCCGCTGCCGGCCCTGGCCAAGGCGACCCAGGCCGAGCGTGATGCCCAGGCCAGGCGCTTGATCGAAGAAGCCGGCTATGGCAAGGGCGGCAAGCCGCTGGAAGTGGAGATCCTGCACAATACCAATGAAAGCACCCGCAAGATCATGGTGGCCGTTGCCTCCATGTGGCAAAGCAAGCTGGGTGCAAAGGTCAACCTGAACAATCAGGAATGGAAGATCGTGTTGCAGAATGCCGGTGAGAAATCCTATGCCGGTACGGCTGTGCTGGGTTGGCTCGCCGATTTCCCCGATCCCTACACCTTCCTGAAGCTGTTGCGCGCGGACGTGGGCAAGATGAACCGGTCGGGCTATGACAGTGTCGCTTATGACCAGAAGCTGGATGCCGCGAATGCCAATACCGATCCGGCCCAGCGCATGAAGCTGCTGGCCGAAGCGGAGGGGGCCATGCTGGCCGATACCCCGATCATCCCGATCTATCATCAGGCCTATCGCAATCTGGTCAGCCCGCGGGTGAAGGGTTGGGGGCCGACACCGATGGGCGTGCAGCCATCGCGCTATCTGGAAGTGGCGGCGAAATAGACCAAACAGGGGGCGACGCCCCAAACCAATCATCATCAGCAGCAATCCGACCCTGACAGGAGAGTTCCCGTATGTCGTTTATGACACGGCACCTGCGCCGCATGGCCACGGCCCTGATGCTGGCCAGCGCCAGCCTGACCGCCAGTACGGCCCCTGCGTGGGCGGAAAAGGTGCTGCACCGGGGCAATGGCGCGGAGCCGGAGACATTGGACCCGTCCAAGTCCAGCGGGGTGCCGGAAAGCTGGATTCAATATGACCTGTTCGAGGGGCTGTTGATCCCCGACGGTACCGACAAGCTGATACCCGGTGCGGCAGAGAAGTGGGATATCTCCCCCGACGGGCTGGTCTATACCTTCCATCTGCGGCGCAACGCCAAATGGTCGGACGGCGCGCCGGTGACGGCGGCTGACTGGGTCTTCTCCTGGAAGCGTCTGGTCGATCCCAAGACGGGGGCCAAATACGGCTATTTCCTGTGGGTGGTGAAGAATGCCCAGGACATCAATCTGGGTAAGCTGCCGGTGGACCAGATGGGCGTGCGGGCCCTGGATGATTATACGTTCCAGGTGGTGCTGGAACGGCCCACGCCCTATTTCCTGTCCATGCTGCACCACCATTCCACCTACGTCCTGTCGAAGGCGAATGTGGAAAAATTCGGGGCCGATTTCATCAAGCCGGGCAATCTGGTCACCAACGGCGTCTATAAGCTGGCGGAGGCGGTGCCGCAGAGCCATATCAAGCTGGTGAAGAACCCATATCACCCCGATGCGACCAAGACGCCCATCGACACGGTGATGTTCTATCCGACGGAAAATCTGGATGCGGAGCTGAAACGCTATCGCGCCGGTGAGCTTCACGTCACCTATGAGGTGCCGGTGACGCAGATGCAATGGCTGCGGGCCAATCTGGCCAGCGAGCTGCGGCTGGCGCCCTATTTCGGCACCTATTTTTTTGCCGCCAACATGACCAGGGAACCGTGGAAGTCCAACAAGGATTTGCGGTTAGCCCTGAACCTGGCCGTCGACCGCACCATTCTGGTGGAAAAGATCAACCAGCGCGGGGAGTTGCCGGCCTACAGCTTCGTGCCGCCGGGTGTGCTTGGCTACACCCAGCAGGTGCCCGATTATGCCAACTGGACCCAGGCCCAGCGCGACGCCAAGGCCAAGGAACTGATCCAGAAGGCCGGCTATGGGCCGGGCGGCAAGCCGCTGGAAATCGAAATCCTCTACAATACCCATGAAAACCACCGCAAGCTGGCCATCGCCGTGGCATCCATGTGGCAGCAGAAGCTGGGGGTGAAGACCACGTTGAACAATCAGGAATGGAAGGTTTTCCTGAACACGCGCGATGAGAAGAAATTCAAGGACGTGGTGCGCCATGGCTGGATCGGCGATTATGTCGATGCCGCCAGCTTCCTGGATTTGGCGCGCAGCGATATCGGCAAGCAGAACCCGTCCGGCTATCACAACCCCGCCTATGACACGCTGCTGGATCAGGCCAATGCCGCCCCCAATGCCGAACAGCGGGCGGAATTGATGCAGCAGGCCGAACGGGTGATGGTGGATGATGTGGCCACCTTCCCGCTGCATTTCTACAGCTCCAAGCACATGGTCAGCCCCAAGCTGATCGGCTGGAAGGATAATCTGCTGGACAGCCACCCCAGCCGCTTCCTGGATTTGAAGGAATAAGGGCCATCCCCCTGCAAGGCACCGGGCCGGCGGAAGCGATTCCGCCGGCCCTTTTGTTCAATCACCCGTCGCCAGATCGAACCCCTCATCGATCCAGCCGGTGATGCCGCCGGCCATGATCTTCACCGGAAGGCCCAGTTTCGCCAGCCGCAACGCCCCGCGCGCCGCGCCGTTGCAATGCGGGCCGGCACAATAGGTGACAAACAATGTGTCTGCCGGCCATTCCGCCATGCGCCGTTCCGTGATCTTGCCATGGGGCAGGTTGATGGCGCCCGGCACATGGCCCCCGGCGAACAGGGCCGGCCCGCGCACATCCAGCAGCACGAAATCCGGGCCGTGGCTCAGCGCGTCATGCACATCCCAGCAATCGGTTTCGAAACTGAATTCGGCGGCAAAATGCGCTACGGCCAGATCGGACGGGGCGGCCGGGGTTTCGGTGACAGCACTCATCATGCGGCTCCTTATCTTCTTATACCAATCTCCCTTGATCGTGACCGATCAAGGGAGATTTCGGGTTCCCTCAAGCGCCGGGTGCCCGCGTCCGCGGGCTTGGCTTACGCCGCACGAGCGGCGGGCCGGCAGTCGCCGGCCTCCAACCCACCTATAAGGTAAACCTTTAGGTGGGTTGGTATTGAGTGGCGGTTGATGGGCAGAGCTTCCCGCTTCTCACCGATGACGCCAAGTGGCAGGATTGCCAATCATGGACAATATTCCGCCAAACCCCCCTCTGCCCCCACGACGGGTCGTTTTACAAAATGATAACATCCGCTATCCTAAGCGCTTGGGTTTTGTGAGGTGTGAATGCCGACAGTTGCCCGCCTTGGGGGCCTGCGCGTGGTTATTTACCCAAACGACCATCGCCCGGCCCATGTCCATGTGATCGGGGCTGGAAATGAGGCCATTTTCGTTCTCAACTGTCCGGAGGGGCCACCTATGCTTTGTGGCTATGTCGGCTTCAGCGGTGCCGAACTTCAACGTATCCTGACAGAGCTTGCCAAGATGGTCGCGGCGACGTGCGCTGAGTGGAGGGATATCCATGGAGCTTACTGAACAGGAATTGTCCGATTCCCGCCAGCACATGGAGGAACTGCGCGGCCATGGTTATGTAGCAAGTGCCAAGTATGTTCGGCGGACGGCCCGTGTCGTGGTGAAACTCAGCACCGGTGTCCAGGTGGCTTTCCCCACTGAATTGGTGGAGGGGCTGGCGGGTGCCGCCCCAGAAGACTTGGCCGAAATAGAGGTCAGTCCTGCCGGTCTTGGTTTGCACTGGCCGAGGCTGGATGCGGATGTCTACGTTCCGTCCCTCTTGCAAGGGGTGTTTGGTTCCAAGAAATGGATGGCGTCCAATCTTGGATCGTCTGGCGGAAAGTCTCGCTCACCGGCAAAGGGTGCTGCGGCACGCGAAAATGGCCGCAAGGGGGGAAGGCCGCCAAAGGTGGCGTGAGTGGAAACATTCACACGTCAGCGGCGCTTCCCGCTTCTCATCGATGCCACCAAGTGGCAAGATTGCCAACCATGGACAATATTCCGCCAAACCCGTTTGCCGCACCCGATTCCCCCGCCGGCCCGCTGGTCGTTGCCCTGGCCTATGATGGGCTTTGCACCTTTGAATTTGCCATCGCGGCGGAAATTTTCGGCCTGTCACGTCCGGAACTGGGGCCGGGCTGGTACCGCTTCGCCATCGCCGCCATCGAAGCGGGGCCTTTGCGGGCGCAAGGCGGTCTGCGGATCATGGTGGATGGCGGGCTGGACCTGCTGGATCAGGCGGACCTGATCATCCTGCCCGGCTGGAAGGGGGTGGGCGTACCCGTGCCAGCTTTCCTGACCGAAATCCTGCGCGCGGCGCACACGCGGGGCGCCCGGCTGGCCTCCATCTGTTCGGGTGCCTTCGTGCTGGCCGCCACGGGCCTGCTGGATGGCAAAAGGTTGGCCACGCACTGGCGCTATGCCGACGCCATGCGCGAAGCCTACCCGGCGGTGCTGATGGATGCCGATGTGCTGTATGTGCAGGAAGGGCGCCTGTTCACGTCCGCCGGCAGTGCGGCGGGGATCGACCTGATGCTGCACATCATCCGCAGCGATTTCGGCCATGACGCCGCCAACAGCGTGGCCCGCCGGCTGGTGGTGCCCGCCCATCGCAGCGGCGGGCAGGTACAGTTCGTACCCCGTCCGGTGCCGCGCCAGCCGCAAAGCCGCCTTGCCCCCCTGCTGGACCGGATACGTGCGGAGCCGCAGCATCCCTGGACGGTGGCGGAAATGGCCGGCACCGCCGCCATGAGCGAACGCACCTTCCTGCGCCGCTTTCAGGAAGCGACGGGCCAATCCCCCGGCGACTGGCTGGCCCTGGTGCGGGTGGAAACGGCGAAAACCCTGCTGGAGACAACATCCCTGCCGGTGGAGGAGGTGGCGCGGCTGGCCGGTTTCGGCGGCCCGCCGGCCCTGCGCCACCATTTCACCCGTGCAACCGGTCTGGCCCCGCGTGATTACCGGGACCGGTTCGGCGGGCAGGGCCTGATCAGAACGGTCGCACGATCACCAGGATGACGACGCCGATCATCAGCAGGGTCGGCACTTCGTTCAGGATGCGGAAGAATTTCTGCGGCTTGGCATTGGCATCATTGGCGAACAGCCGGACATATTTGGCCAGCACGCCATGCACGCCCGACAGCAGCAGCACCAGGGCCAGCTTGGCATGCAGCCAGCCTTGGCCTTTCAGCAGGTCGGGGTTCAGCGCGATCATGGCGATGCCGAAAACCCAGGTGGCGACCATGGCCGGGTTCATGATCGCCTTCAGCAGCCGGCGTTCCATCACCTTGAAGGTTTCCGACTGGGGTGATCCGGCGGGTGCCTCGCAATGATAGACGAAAAGGCGCGGCAGATAGAGCTGCGCCGCCATCCAGGCGATCACGCTGATCACATGCAGGGCCTTGATCCACAAATAATATTCCATGGCGCTTCCCGTTCCTGTCCTGGCTGGTCCTGTATCCCGATGGACCTTTGCCCTTTTTGATCCACCAGGGCTAGATAACATCGCGCCGCATGTGGGCAAAGCAACGGTTGCGCTGCCCGCTTCAATGGTTTCAACGCGAAGATGTTGTCATGCCCGCTGGTGCTTATATAGTTACCACCTTCGTCGCCGGCGCGGCGCATGGGAACGCATGATGGCCGATACCAGCGAACAGACAGCCAATGAGGACGTTGAAGCAGCCGTAACCGAGGAAGCGCTGTTCGATGACAGTGCGCGCGATGCGCTGCATATTTTGCCCTTGGGCATGCTGCCTCTGCAAACGCCCGGTCTGCGCCGGGCAAAGCTGATCAAGAATGCCCGGCTGGAAACGGTGGTGGAGGTGTTCCACGACAAGCAGACTGGCAGCGGGCAGATCAACCCCGATCATCTGGGCAGCCTGTTTCCCAGCCATGCCAAGGCGTTGCGCGCCGACATGGCACAGATCAACAAACTGGTGCGGATCAACAGTTTCGATATCTACACGCTGCGCAAGGAACTGCGCCGGGTCGGTATCGCCGTCAATGATGCCAAGGCGTTACAGCTGTCGGAATCCAAGCGCGCCGAACTGACCGGCTATATGAAGGATTTCACCCGGCCCCTGTTGCAGCAGGTCTATGGCGGCGACGACCGCCAGATCACCGATGTGGCCGACATCCTGGCCATGCTGGCCAACCCGGACAAGGAGGACGCGCTGGCCAATCTGCGCCTGCTGTCGGAGAAGCTGAAGGTCAAGCTGAACGAAATCCCCGACTTCCTGGAAGATTACGGCGACGTGTTCCTGTCGCTGGCCTATTTCCGGTCCTGCCTGGACGGCATTGTGCCGGAAGTGCAGAAATTCATGAAATGGGCCAATGAGCCGAAATCCAGCGAACTGATCTCCCGTGACCGGCTGGTGATGAAGATGCTGGCCGATGTGCAGTCCAAGCTGACCTCCATCACCACATCCATCACCGGTCGTTTTGAGGCGTTCGACCGGCGCAGCAAGGATTTCTGGAACGATATCAGTGCGGAAAGCTTCCGCGCCGTGCGCCACCAGATCGAAAGCCACCATGTCACCATTGGCGGCGTGCTGTGCGGGCTGGCGGTGAAGATGGCGCTGTGGAAGGCGCGCTTTCCCCAGGGCGGCGGCGGGCCGCAGAAGCGGGTGGAATTCGTCCGCTCGGAAATCCTGCCGGGCCTGGACCATATCCAGGCCATCGAATCGGCAGCATCGGGCGTGAAATAGTATACGGCAGCGACCGCCTTTTCGCCCTAATCGTTGGGCAGAACCTTAAGACAGCATAACATGGAAGACAGGGTTGCCATGCCATCGCTTTGCAGGCGATGGCGGTGCCCACTATGGTGATGCCTGTCTTACCTTTTTCCCCGCCGGACCGCCCCCCGTGAGTGAGCTGACCGCACCGCCCCGTTTCCGCCCCCGTGGGGAGCCACCGCGCCCGGTGCGCCCCCCGCCGCCGGAACGCCGTCCGCCCCCCCCGCCGCCGCCCCGCCAACCCAAGCGTCGGGCAGAGGGGGGCAAGGGGGGTGGGGGCCGCCGTTGGGGCCGGCGGATACTCACGGTTCTGGCCGTGCTGGCCATCTGGGTCGGGATCGCCGGGGCCGGCGTGATCGCCTATTTCGCCTATGATCTGCCCGATATTTCCCAGGTGGCCCAGGCCGACCGGCGCCCGGCGGTAACGCTGCTGGCAGCCGACGGTACACCGTTCCACCGGTTCGGCGACCTGCGCGGCGAAACGCTGGATGTTTCCCAACTGCCGCGCCATCTGGTCAACGCATTGGTGGCGACGGAGGACCGGCGGTACTGGAGCCATTTCGGGGTCGATCCGCTGGGCATTGCGCGGGCCTTCTACGCCAATCAGCGGGCGGGGCGCACGGTACAGGGTGGCTCCACCCTGACCCAGCAGCTGGCCAAGAACCTGTTCCTGACCCCGGACCAGACGCTGCGCCGCAAGGCGCAGGAAGCACTGCTGGCCATCCGGCTGGAGCATGAATATAGCAAGGAACAGATACTGACCGCCTATCTGAACCGGGTCTATCTGGGGGCAGGCACCTTTGGCATTGATGCGGCGGCCCGCACCTATTTCAACAAATCGGCGCGTGACCTGAACCTGCGGGAATCGGCCATCATTGTCGGGCTGCTGAAGGCGCCCTCGCGCTATGCCCCCACCGCCAACCCGGACCGGGCAACCCGGCGCATGGGGGTTGTCCTGCGGGCCATGGAAGAGGAAGGCTATATCACGCAAGCGCAGTTGCAGGCCGCCATGGCCCCGCCGGCGGATGAGAAGCGGGACGAGGTGCCGGATGGCGACGGGCGCTATCTGGCGGCCTGGGTGGCTGATCAGGTTGCAGGTTTTGTCGGGGCCGATCACGGCGATCTGGTGGTGCGCACCACCTTCGACGGTAATTTGCAGCGCATCGCTGATGCCCAGGTGGCGTCCATGCTGGCCGGGCCGGGGGCGGAGGCCAATGTCAGCCAGGCCGCCGCCGTGATCATGACCCCCGATGGCGCGGTGCATGCCATGGTCGGCGGCCGTGGCTATGACAAGAGCGAGTTCAACCGCGCCACCCAGGCGCTGCGCCAGCCCGGTTCCTCCTTCAAGCCCATCGTCTATCTGGCAGCCTTGGAGGCGGGGTGGGGCGAGAACAGCACCATTCTGGATGCGCCCTACACCAAGGGCAAATGGCACCCCGGCAATTACGATGGCAAGTTCCGGGGTGAGGTGACGCTCAGCACCGCGCTGGCCAATTCGCTCAACACCGCCACCATCCGGCTGATGGAGGCGGTGGGCGTGGATAATGTGCGCAATGCGGCCAAGCGTCTGGGCCTGACCAGCACCATGCGCCGCGACCTGTCGCTGGCGCTGGGCACGTCGGAAACCACGCTTTTGGAACTGACCGGCGCCTATGCCACGCTGGCCAATGAAGGGCAGGGGGTGATCCCATATGCCATCACCGAAATCCGCGACACATCCGGCAATGTGCTTTATCGGCGCCAGGGGTCGAGTGCCGGCTATGCCGTGGCCGCCCCTTATGTGGAGGCGATGAACCGCCTGCTGTCCGGTCCGGTGGAGCGCGGCACCGGCAAGGCCGCCAAGCTGGACCGCCCCACTGTGGGCAAGACCGGCACCACCCAGGATTATAAGGATGCCTGGTTCATCGGCTACACCGCCGATCTGGTGGGCGGTGTATGGCTTGGCAATGATGATGGCAAGCCGATGAAGAAGGTGACGGGCGGCGGCCTGCCGGCCAAGCTGTGGCATGCCATCATGGTGGAGGCGCACCAGGGCCTTCCCGTGCGCAACCTGCCCGGCCTGAACGGTGTTCCCGCCGACGATCCGATTGGCGCCCTGCTGGCGCAGCACCCGTCCGATGGCATGGAAACCAGTGCCGATGCCGGTATCGTGGAGGTGCAGTCCGAACCGCTGGGTGAACCGCCCCCACCGGAACCGGAAGCCGGCAGCGGCGACCCGATCGGCAACCTGCTGCGCCGCCTGACCGGCAAGCCGTGAAATCAGCAATTCTGCTGATTTGCGGGCGCTGTTAGAAATCAGGCGGGATGTTACAATCCGCAAAACCTTTAGCGTAAGGGACGGTGGATGATCATCCGGTGGCTTTGTCTGGTGGTGGCGCTGTTCTGGCTGACCGGCACAGCCCTGGCGGGCGGTGTGCTGCACCGGGGCAATGGGGCGGAGCCGCAATCACTGGACCCGCACAAATCCACCGGGGAGGCAGAGGGCTGGGTTCAGCGCGACCTGTTCGAACCGCTGCTGACGGTGGATGCCAAGGGGGCCTTGGCGCCCGGTGCCGCCGAGCGCTGGACCATCAGCGATGATCTGCTGATATATCGTTTCCACCTGCGCCGGGATGGCCGCTGGTCCGATGGCAGCCCGGTCACGGCGGATGATTTTGTTTTTGCCTGGCGCCGCCTGCTGACCCCTTCCACCAACTCGCCTTACGCCTTCTATCTCTGGCCGTTAAAGAATGGCCGCGCGGTGGCAGAGGGACATCTGCCCCCGACTGCACTGGGGGTGCGGGCGGTAGACAGCCTTACTTTTGAACTGGAGCTAGAAAAGCCCACCGGCTATTTCCTGGCGGCATTGCAATATCCCGCCACAGCACCGCTCAGCCGTGCCAATCTTTCCCGCGATGGCGATGCCTTCACCCAACCAGGCCGGCTGCTGTCCAACGGGGCCTTCATGCTGGCCGAGGCGGTGCCGCAGAGCCATGTGAAGCTGGTGCGCAACCGGCATTTCCACGATGCGGTCAATGTGTCCCTGGATGCCGTCTATTTCTATCCAACGGAAAACCAGGAAACGGAGCTGAAGCGCTTTCGCGCCGGCGAACTGGACCTGACCTATGATGTGCCGGATGCGCAGATAGGCTGGGTGAGGGAGAATTTGCCGGCGGAATTGAAGGTGGCCCCCTTCCTGTCCACCTATTTCTACTATTTCAATCTGCGTCGCGAGCCCTGGAAATCCAATCCTGACCTGCGTCTGGCCCTGTCGCTGGCCATCGACCGGCAGGTGATGGTGGAGAAGATCACCCGCGCGGGGGAGGTGCCTGCCTATACGCTGACCCCGCCCGGCACCGACAATTACCACCCGCCGGCCCCGGAATGGGCCGGCTGGACCCAGACACAGCGGGAGGAGAAGGCACGCGAACTGGTGCGCAAGGCCGGCTACGGCCCCGGCGGCAAGCCGCTGGAGGTGGAGATTCTGTTCAACAACAATGAACTGCATCGCCGGCTGGCCATCGCGGTGGAATCCATGTGGCGACGCGTGTTGGGGGTGCGGGCGCGGCTGGTGAACCAGGAATGGCGGGTGTTGCTGGCCAATCGGGCGGCGGGGCAGTTCGATGATGTCGCGCGGGGCGGCTGGATCGGCGATTACAATGACGCCTTCACCTTTCTGTCCATTTTCCAGTCCGGGGCCCGTGGCCAGAACCACGCCGCCTATGCCAATGCCACCTATGATCAGTTGTTGATCCAGTCAGCGGCGGCAGGAGACCCCATGCGCCGCCGCGCCCTGATGGAGCGGGCGGAGGCCCTGCTGCTGAACGACGCCCCCATCATCCCCCTTTACACCTATGTCACCTGTCATCTGGTGGGAAAACATGTGCTTGGGTGGGAGGATAATATCCGCGACCTGCACCTTTCCCGCTATCTGTCGGTGGTGCCCCGTTAACGGCATCATACCAACCTCCCTTGATCGTGACCGATCAAGGGAGGTTTCGTGTTCCCTCAGGTGCCGGGCGCTGCCTCCGGCAGCTTGGCTTACGCGCCCATGGGGGCGCGGGCCGGCGGTCGCCGGCCTCCAGTCTGCCTTGATCGCGACCGATCA
>Ga0209373_10001715_pt1 | contig 24497 bp, 22 predicted proteins | sample Higcelweek5metaG_FD_187173 | JGI IMG/M metagenome (GOLD analysis project Ga0209373, IMG submission 187173) | Freshwater pond sediment microbial communities from the University of Edinburgh, under environmental carbon perturbations - High... | ecosystem: Environmental > Aquatic > Freshwater >... | reverse complement strand
CAGGCTCCATGCGGAACTGGTGGTAAAATCCGGCAACACCGACCAATTGCGCTGGTGTAATGTCGGTTTTTTTGCACACGTAGAGCAAAGCCTCTTCGGGCAAGTAGTTGTATTCATGTTGAATAGCTTGTAAAATAGGAATAAGCATTTTTTTAGCTGTTCCTTTTTCTGCTATTATTCGGTCGATATGTTTTAAGTCGATTGACATATTTTTTGTTTCAACGAAAGCGATAGAAGACAGTTGGAAGCAATAGGAAACCATTGCTTTCACTGATCAATATGCTTTTCTTATATATTCATTTTTCTTTTATCTTGATAATTATTTATAAAACGAAGCAGTTCAACCGATTTGCGACCAAAAATCTTGTAATACAGAGTCACCTGTTTTGAAAGGACACATCGTCTGATATTCTTCCTGTTAGTCGCTTCAAAATCAACATTGCCTGATTCAAGCATCGATTCAATTTTATCAACCTGATCGATAAAATTCTGTGCTGAAGATTCACCCCAATTCAAGAGAATATAATCGATGATTTGAAAATAATCCGATTCCGCTAGTCTGTTCCAGAAAACCGTCCTCATTTGAATTTCAAATTGTGATACTTTGCTTTTGCCTCAGCAATAACCTGACTTTTAGTGAGCCGCCTTTCCTTTTCATCGGCTTCGAGAGCCTGATCAATAGCGAGATTCTCTTCATTGGTCAATCGGTAAGGTTTGCTGTGCTGAAGAACGGCAATCATCTCATCGAAAATTTCTTCGAACTGATGGTCGTCAAGCGTTGAAATGCGCTGTAACAAATCGCTTCGTTTTTCTGCTATATCCATAATTGCATTTTTTATCAAATTTATCTACTTCCCAACACAATACAAATTCTCTACACCCCTGATATACACGCATCCATCGCTAAACGCCAAGGTTGACATTACCTTTTCGCCAGTTGGGATATCGGCAATCTTTTCGGCTTGAGTCGATAATTTCATGATGTGAACTACCCCTTTCATGTCGGTGGCAAACAATTTCCCATCGGCTGCAACAGGTGAGGAGTAAAACCCTTCGCCAAAATCATTCTCCCAGTTTTTTGTTCCGGTCTTAGCATCGTAGCAGGCAACCATTCCATAGCTGGTCGCAATAATGAGCAACCCTTCGGCTGCAACCGGACTGGCAACTTCGGGAAGATATTCGTTGCTCTCCCACACTTTCGATCCGTTTGTTGGGTCGATGGCTGCAAGTGTTGCATATTCGTTTGCCGCAAAAACCAGCCCGTTCCCGAAAGCAGGCGATGGCCCAACTTCGCCCATCATGCAGTCGTTTTTCCAAAGTTCTTTTCCGGTTTCGGCATCGTAACCTGCAACCGATGGTTCTGTAGAGGTAATCACCTGCATTTTTCCTCCAATTTCAGCCAAGATTGGCGAAGCCCAAGAAATGTGCGAGGTACGCTGTATTTCCCAAACCGAATTTCCTGTGGCGAAGTCGAGTGCCATCAGTTTTCCTCCTTTATTGGTGTCGTATTGTATAATCACTTTCCCTTTCCAGTAGATGAGCGACGATGAGTGCCCGTAATGGTTCGCTGGAACGCCCAGATTTTTAGCCCAAATACGGTTGCCAGAGAAGTCGCATGCCACAATGTCGCCTGTTCCAAAAAGTGCGACCACCAGATTTCCGTCGGTGGTGACCGATGGGGCCGCAAGCCCGGTGTCGTCGGTAGTTTTAGGAGGAGTGGCTGGCGAGCCTGCAATGTTGTTGGCCTGATGCTGCCAGAGTAATTTTCCACTGTTTCGGTCATGGCAATAAAGCCACCGCTCAGTGGCATCGGCTCCCGATATAAAAAGCTTATCGCCCCAAATTACGGGTGAGTTATATCCTTTCTTCGGGACTTTTACTTTCCACTTAATGTTTGTTCCGGCAGCAATATCCCACGAAGAAGGTATGTTCTTGCTTGGCCAATACCCATTTCCCAGTGGGCCACGGAAGCTATTCGACTGCTTTTTTATTTCTGAAAGAGAAGGAATCTTAAGTGCAACTTGATTGGGTGCGGCTGAAGTTGTTGAATCGGCAGCAGAATCTGGGACTGTTGATGCAGAAGTTGAATCAGTTGCTGATGCTGAAAGGTCTACAATCTCAATGTTTTCCTGTGATACAGCAACACTATCGGTTGCAGCGGTAAGCGCAGGGTTGTATTTGTCGAGCTGATTGACCGACAGAAATGAGGCACCCAAGGCAAAAACAATGAGCAGAATTCCAAATCCCAAAATCCACTTTGATGAAAGAATGCGAGCTGTATTTTCGTGAATTTTTGCCTCTTTTGGCTCATCGATTTTAGACGTGGCGCTGAAATAGTAACGCAACGAAATCACAATTACGATGGCTCCAAGTAAAAGTAATATACCGCCGGTTTCGATTTGCCACTTCGAGGTAAAGTAAGCTTTGCGCGCCATCAGATCGAAAGCACGTATTTCGCCCAACAGTTGTTCATTGTTGGGATCACTTTTGATCCGTTCTACCAACGCTTTCAAGGTTTCACTCTCGATAGGATCGTTGGTCGAAAGCTGAAAATAGTTGAACAGCATTAAAATGCTGATTAGCGCCGAAAAAATGCCCGCTATGATAGCGGAGTTAATGGCAAGTCGTATTTTGGTTTGTTTGTCCATAATTCATTTATATTGACCCACCCCTAGCCCTCCGAGGAGGGGAATAGGGTAGTGCGTTATTGTTGATTTCTACCTATTATATAATCTTTTAATTTCTGCTCATTCAATGATCTACTTTTTCACGTTCGCACATTGCAACTAGTTACTCTGAACTGCGTTTCCCCTCCTTGGAGGGGTTAGGGGTGTTTCTCTGCTGGGATATAAGGAAAATGTGAGTCATGCAAAATGATACGCAAATCTCCGTTTCCATCTTTTTTATAGGCAAATGAATATTCAACTTTTACCTCATTGCCACCTTTAGCAGGCGTAAAATAGTAATTCCCCATAGCAACAGCTATATTGCCTTCAATTTTAATACCCGCGCTCTCCCATCGAACAGCATTCCAAGGTTTAATGGCAAAACCGTGGTCTTCGGGGTAGTTTGGATTTCCACCAATAAAGTAGGAGAGTGCCCCCTCCTTTTCTGTACGGAACTGTTTCACTGAGGCCATTGTTGGTTTAAAAAGAACAGTACCCTGTTTGTATCCGTACAAATCGTCGATATGATTTAGTGCAGCTGTTTTATAATCTCCTCCTTCGGAAAAAATCTTTCCGATTTCAACAATGCCTTCACCCCACTTCTTTTGAGCATCCAATACCTCTTGTTCGGAAATTGGTGCTTCGGTTTTTTGCAGAAGTATAGCATCTGTTTGTTTTACTTGAGCAACAAGATTACCAGAACTAAGATTCAGTAAAAAGACAAAGGCAACAGCTACCAATAGAGTGTTTGACCTTCTGTTTTTTAATCTTCTATTTTTCATATCAATCGTTACAAATTTGAAAATATATAAATCAAATTTTTCCCTTTCCGTCCGAAGGAAGAATTTCTTCTGTTCTTTTTTATTCCCGGTTAAAACCCTGGGCTACCAATATGTCGCCCTTATGTTGTTTTTTCATCGGCAAAATCTGTGTGTTTCGCGAGAAATTTTCTTTTTAATCTATGAGACGCACTGCTGTGCGTCTCTACATTCAATGATCGAATCTTTCAATTATGATCGTCCTTGTTCCCCTTTAGGGGTTAGGGGTGTGTTCCTATTTCTTCACCGGGCAATTCTTCATGCATCTGCCGCAACTGTAACAACCCACTTTGTTGGGCTCATAGTTTTCGCGACGGCGGGTGACAAACTGGTTCATTAGCATAATGCCAATCACTAATCCGAGGAAACTGCCCAAAATCCAACTTCCGGTATAATATTTCGTTTGAATCAGTTTTGCCTCGGGAACCAATTGTTCCATCGTTTTTTCCGATGACAGAAAAGTTTGGATGTCGAGGTTGTTTTTGTCGTTTTTCAGTTCGGGATGTTTGATCAGCAGTTGAGCCATATAAACATCGGGGTGCGCTTTTGCCAGAAACCCATGTGCCTGGCTCATAGCAAAACCGCCAATAACGATCCAAACCGGAATAAGCAGTGCATAAATGGTAAACCGCTTTTTATTTTCAGCTTTCTGTTTGGGTTTCAATTGTTCGGTCGGCTTATCGATGGCATCGAACGGGCATGAATCGGAACAGAGTTTACATTGAATGCATTTATCGGGAGTGATGCTCATGTGGTATTTCGAGAAACGCGATGTCCATCCCAGTAGCACTCCGTACGGGCAGAGGAAGCGGCAGTAGGGACGAGCCACAAACAGGCCCATCAGCAGGAAGGCAATCCCAAGTACAATCATGCTGAATTCGGCGCTACGACGGAAGATGCCCACAAATGGATCGTAACGGCAGATGATAAAATCGGATGCTGTAGCCGCAAGTAAAACGGCCAACCCAAGGTAAATGTAAGGCAGAAATCCCAACGACTTTCGTAGCCACAACGGTATTGAAATGGGTTTGATGATGATCAAATCCTGAATAACACCCAGTGGGCAAGCCGAGGCACAGAACACCCTTCCGAAGAAGAGTGAAAAAAGCAGCGGCAGAACAAAGAAGAGGATGATGGGTATAGAAATGGCATAGGCAGGATTGAACAAGGTAAGTGCAATGTTTTGGATCGATCCAACAGAACAGACACATCCTTCGCGGTAAAATCCAAAGTAGATCAGCGAAAAGATGCTTAGCCACAGAACTCCTTTACGTGAACGTTTCTTAATTAGAAACCATGCGGCCAACGACATCACCAGTGCCAAAATTGATATGTCAACCCAAGCCATAAAATCGGCACGCGGCTCGGGCTGTGTGGGCGATGGCTGTGTATAACCCGTTTCAAATTCCGGTTTCGGGAAACGCTGTACCTGACTGAAAGAGGAAAGGGTCATTAGGAAAAAGGAAACGAGGAAAAGGAATTTTTGGAACACAGAGAGCACGGAGGATGCACGGAGGCACGCAGAGCTTTTCTCTGTGATACAACTTTGTGATACTATTTTTTGATTTTGTTGATTCATTTCGTTGGTTTTTATTGAACTACTTTTTCAAGTTTGCACTGTCCTGTTCTTACCCTTTAGGGGAGGTTAGGAGGGGTTTTCCCATTTCGTTTGATTGCTTGCTGTAAAATCGCCCTTGATCATATACGGATCGCTGGCGGGAACACGGTGGATGGCATCGCTGGGGCAATCGGTGGCAATGGCGCATTGGTTGCAGTTGTCGCACAAATCATGGCGGATTTGAAGGTGCAGCGAACCATTGCCAAACGAGGTACATCCGGCCACACATTTGGAACACCCAATGCACAAATCTTCGTGAATAACATACTCGAAATAGGGTTCTTCAATGAATTTGCGTTCAATGGCGGCAGTGGGACAAAGCATGTTTTCGGCACCTGTGTTGAGGTTGGTTACACCCGGTTTATAGTAGCCGCCACATAAATCGCAGTAGCCACAAAGGTCGTAGGCATGTACACATTTCACTGCCGACTCGGATAGCACACAATGGGTAGCACATCGTCCGCACCAAGTACACTTGAACGGGTCGATTTGCCACACGGTACCTCCTGCCAGTGAATTCCTCGCGGCCAATCCGGCCAAACCCAACGCGCCAAAGGCAAGGGTAAAGCGTGCCCCGCTGTTCAGGAATTCGCGACGGTTGTATTTTTTAGTTTCACTCATTTGTTTCAAGTTTAACCGCAGAGATACCGGAGATAAACCTCAGAGGTCTCATAGTTTCTATTCTTTCGTTTCCTTTTTCTTCTCTATCTACTTTATCGTGGACGTAAGAAGTTTCGTGGGTTAATTAATCACTGTTCTCTCCGCGAAAACTCTGTGTCCTCTGCGGTTGACAGCTACTTCTTTTCAATCTTACAATTGTCGCGTTTGCTGCAATTGCCACAAGCAAAATCGTTGTTGCACGCCTCTTCAACCGTGGTTTTGCGGTTGGTGACGAGGAATATCGCCATCAAAGCCAGAAGCGCCAGTAGGCCGTATCGTCCGGCTGCGTTGATAAATTCTTTCCGATTCATAGTTCGTTTTAACCCACCCCTAACCCCTCCGAGGAGGGGAATAGAGCAGTGCATAATTTGTTAGTGTTTTCTTTGCTTTCTCTGCGAAAAATCTCTGTTTTCTCTGCGGTTAAGCATTATTTTTTCTCAAATATCCGTATCATTTTTTTATCGTAATCCAAAGCTACAATGGTTTCGCCAAGGGTGCATACATCGCAGGCACGACCGTTGTCGACGAACTTGTCGGGAGGGGCTACCACCGATTCCAGCTTACCATCGGGCGAATAGATTTTGATGCGCGGCATCCCTTTTTCGCTGGTCACAAAACGGCCATCGGGCAAAAAGGTGAAGTGAGCAGGGTTGCAACAGCCACTAAACCCTTCGATTTGCAGCGACACCTTTTCCCATGCTTCAACCAAACTCCCTTTTTCATCGTAATGTTGAAGGGCGTGCATTCCAGGGTTCACCACCCAGAGTTCGCTTTCTGAATTCACCGCCAAATCGAACTTCGCACTGGGAACAATGAACCCGTGCAGGTTTTTGGCTCCCGATTGTCCTTCAATTTCGGTGACTTTTACATTTTTGTCGAATAGGTAAACCCTTCGTTTTCCGGCATCGGCCACTGTAATTTTATCGTTCCAGATGGCGATGGAAGTAATTACCGTGCTATCGTTCAGTATTTTGGTTTGAAAAAGTTTTTCACCTTGAAGCGAGTAAGCTGCAAAGCGCTTTTCAAAACCAACAACCAGTTGTTTCTCGTTAGCAGCCAAGCAAAACGGGGTCTCTTCAAGTTGGAACTCAGCCAGCAGTTTACCTTCGGGCGAAAGGGTTTTCACCGAGTTGCCCGAAGCAAAGTAAATGTTGCCATTTACAGTTGCCACACCACCGTGATCACCCACATCGACTTTGATTTGGCGCACCTCTTTGTGGCTGATCAGTGATGAATCGACCTTTCGGAACTCGTCAACGTTGTATTCGTACGGGTTCTCCTTGACTTTCTTCGGCTTGCTGTTGATGTAGTTGAAGGCAATTACCCCAACGATTAACAGGCCGAGGAAAATGAGAAAATATTTAATGTATTTCATAGTACCCCTCCATGTTACACACCCCTCTAAATCTCCCCTAAAGAGGAGACTTTGGTGTGTGGGTTATTGTTGACTAGTACGTTAAATGTCATTTATAAATTCGTTACAATTTGTGATACCCCTTTTTCTTGTTTGGTTCAATCCAGTCGATAGAACTATTTGTCTTTTAACAACATTCTACCGTCGACCGGAAATAATTGGTTCGTACCATTCCCTGGGTTAAAACCCGGGGCTACCAATATGTCGCCCCCGATGGGGCTGGTTCTTACAATGAACATATCTTTCAAATTTGCACTTCCGCTTTCCCCTCCCAAGGAGGGGAAACACAGTTCGGCGTAGTTAATTGAGTTGTGCTACTTTGGCGATTTATCAATTGGCTCTGCCAAAGTCTAAAATCTCATGTCTATTATCTCTCAATCTCCTAAAAAGATGCACACCATCGTTTCGGCATCTCTCAATACCATGTAACCGTCAGCGAGGGCAATTGGTGCCCAGGCATCGTGGCCATCGGCAATGAGGGTTTTGCTGTCAATCACTTTGAACCGTTTGGTGCTGGCCTCGATGATGAAGAGCGTTCCGTCATCGTTCAGCAAATAGAACTTCCCATCGGCCCAAATGTAAGGACCCAGTCCAAAGCGGGTTTCTTCGCTGCTCCAGAGTATGCTGGTGCAGTCGTTGGGATCGACACATACAAACTGATTGCGGTGTGTGCCTCCATCTTTTGGCATAACGCCAAAGAGCTTTCCCTGCCAGTATACGGGCGTTTGCTGTTCGCAGGCCAGTCCTGTTGCCGGTTTATATTGTTGCAAAATTTTGTAGGTATATTTTCCGCCCGACTCGCTTAGTTGTATCATCATACTTCCAGCTCCGTATCCGGCGGTGAGAAAAATCTTTCCGTCAGGCATGGCCAGAGGCGAAGGTGCAATTACATTGGTGGCCCATTCAGATGCTTTCCACAACAATTTTCCAGCATCGGTTCCTTCTGCACCAACGGCAACCAGTCCGCCAATAGTGCAATAGAGGTACATTTTCTTTCCCTGAAACGTGTAGGGAATCACCGACGAGTGCGACATTTTCCAGCCGTCGGGGTTGGGGACTTCCCATAGCTTATTGCCAGTTCTGCAGTCAATGCCAATCATGAGTGCTTTGCCACCAGTGGCTAAAATGGCTACGCCGTTGTCGATGAGAGGGCATTGTCCTGTGTACCACAGCGGTGTTTCGCTTTCGTACTCTTTCTCAATATCGAGAGTCCAAAGTACATCGCCGGTTTTGCGGTCGAGGCACATGGTGTGACAGCGTGGTCCCATCGAAAGGATAAAGTCGGCAGTAACGGCGGGAATGGTACGGCTCATGCCGTGGTTTCGCTTCACGGGCACTTTGTACCAGCGTTTCCAAAGCTCTTCGCCGGTTTTTAAGTCCCAACAATGAAGCACGTCGGAACGTTCTTCTTCGTTATAGTCGAGTACGTAAACTTTTCCTTCGTAGATGGCAGCTCCGGCATGGCCTTCGCCCAGTTTTTTCGTCCAGAGGATTTCTCCTGCTTTCCCTTGAAGTGAGGAAGCCAGTTTGCGCGGTGTTTTGTAAATGTTGTCGAAATCGGCACCACGGAAGCGAGGCCAGTTTTCTTTTAGGTCGCTCTCTTTGTCGGAATATTTTTCGAAGAATTCACCAATCTTGATGACCAATGTAGCGGCAACTCCCTTGCCTCGGTTGTCCATGCCGGGGTTGCTGGTCTGGAACGAGCGGGTGGGGTTGGCAAGAAGGAAATAAAAAAGAAGGGCAAGCAGAACAAAGGCAAGCAAGATTACCCCAATCACCCCCCAGCCCCTGAAGGGGGCTTTAGATTCTGCATGTTTGTTATTGTTGCTCATTTATTTTGTTTTCGCCCCGATGGGGTTTTTGTTGTTTTGTCGTTGTTTCATAGGGCGTTGTCCTATGCTAATGCTCGCGCCCCGTTGGGGCTAAAAGTCCCCTTTAGGGGATTTAGGGGATTTAGGGGTAGTTTAGGGGTGTTTCACATCATACGCTTTCAGCACATCGCCACGACGGATATATAGTTTCCCGTTGTGGATAGTAGGGTGCGACCAACAGGGACCACTGCCATCGGTCATTTGGAAACTGCTCACCAACTCAAACTTTTCGGGAGTAGGTTTTACCAACCCAACAAAACCGGGCTGTTCAGAATAAATGTACAACATTCCATCGGCAGCCACTATGCTCCCTTTGTTCTTGAACGTCTCTTCATATTTTTTTTCACCGGTTTCGAAGCTGATGCAACACCAATTTCCTTTGCCGTTGTTCACCCAGTTCGATCCGTAAATGTAACCGTCGATTAAAACTACTCCGCCGTGATGGTTGTCTAGCAACTCGTCTTTCCAAAGAAATTCAACCCCCGAGAGGTCGTCTTTCAGTTTGAACTTGGCTCCAGTGTGGTTGTAGCCGCTGGTCACATATAGAAAGCCATCGTGGTAAATGGGCGAGGTGCAGTTGATTACTGCTCCGCTTTCGCCCCATTCGGCATCGTCGATGTGAAAGTAGTCGTAGGTCCAGTCGATGTTTCCGTTATCGGGATTTACACCGAAAAGGATTTTTGCACCCAGCGCAATGATTTGTTTTTTCCCGTTTCGCTCGATCAAAATTGGCGAAACATACGCAATGTTGTCGTTCAAACTTTTTGTTTTCCAAATGGTTTCACCAGTGTTTTTATTCAAGGCCACCATGGTGGTTTGAGAACCACCTGTGGTGAAGAAAACGTTGTCGCCATCGAGCAAAATTGATTCTGCAATACCCCAGTTTCCGGGCGATCCACCATTTTCAGCAAAGGTGTTCTTCTTCCAAAGAATTTTTCCAGTTGGAAGATCGAAGCAAACCACTTCGCCCATGCCGCTGGAGAGGTATGCCTTGCCGTTTTCGATGGTGGCCGTAGCGCGCGAATCGGGGAACGACTGGTTCCATGAATGGCCATAAACGGTTTGCCAAAGTATTTTCCCATCGGGGCTGATTGCCGAAAGCACATCGGCCGTATCTTTTTTCCCAGTAATGTAAATGGTGTTATTGTCGATTGCGGCTGATGACCACCCTTCACCAATGCCTTCAACTTTCATTAAAAGATGAGGCCCATTTTCAGGCCACTGTTTCAATAATCCTGTTTCGGGATAAACCCCATCGCGGTTTGGGCCACGGAATTGGACTATTTGTGATTTTACAAAAAGCGGTAGCAGTAGTGATGCCAACGTGAGAACGAGAAAAATTCTTTGCATGCTTAAATACCTATTTTTAGAAATGGAATATAAAGTCAATAGTCATTAGTCAATGGTCATTAGACAATGGTCATTAGACAAATGACTACTGACCATTGACCAAAATGTCATCATTTTATTTTGTATGCGATCAGTGCTTTACCATGACGTACATAAAGTAACCCGTTTTCGATTACAGGATGCGCCCAGTGTTGTGCCGATCCTTTTTCAACCTTGGTTTTTGCAAGCAACTTAAATGCAGAAGGATTGACCTCGGTAAGGGCAAGCTCTCCTTTATCGGAATAATGGAAAAGAAGTCCGTCGGCTGAAATAACCACACCGTTGGCAATTTCAGACGAAGCCCATTTTTCGGTGCCCGTTTTTAAATCGATACACATCCATGCGCGGGTTTTGTCGCCCGAACCATATAAGTAACCATTCAAACAAACGATGCCTCCCATGCGGTTATCCAATTTTTCGTTGAACCATACCTTTTCAACAGAGTTCCCATCGGCCGAAAGTTTAAGCCCAACTGTACCTTTGCCATAGCCGCTGGTGCAAACCAAATAGCTGTCGGAATAAATTGGGGTATTGGCGTGAACGCTCCATTGGTTAGGTTGTTCGTAGCTCCAAAGAACTTTGCCATTTTCGGCATCAACACCTACAATGTGACTAGACATCATGGTTACTAATGTTTTGCGATTGTTTTGATTAATCAAAACAGGTGTGCAGTATGCCGATGCATCGCCTACGCCAGGGCTTGTCCATATTGTGTTTCCGTTCAGGCGGTTTAAGGCAACAATGTTCATTGTTTTACCACCGGGAGAGCAGAAGAGTTTATCGCCATCGATTACCAATGTTTCGGTAACGCCCCATTTAATATTTTCGGCACCCGATTCTTTCAGTACCTCTTTTTTCCAACGAAGGGTTCCGTTTAGTGCATCGAACGCATAAATAACGCCATGGCCGCTGTAAATGTACAGCCATTCGCCAACAACAACGGGGGTTGAACGTGCTCCGGGCCAACTTTCGTAATACTCTTCGCCATAGGCATATTTTTTAACCTCTTTACCATCGGGCGAAAGCACGGTGATGTAGCCGGTTTTATCAATCATCGATGAAACAAAAATGTGGTTCAAAGCAAAAACAGGTGAGCTGTGTCCTTCGCCCAAACCTTCGAATGCCCAAACTTCTTGAGGGCCAGTTGTAGGCCAACTTTTGAGCAGGTTTTGATCGGGATAAACTCCGTTTTTACCACCACGCCATACTGTAGGGTTTTGAGCAAATACAGCACAAGTGAAAAGTAATGCAGTTAGAATTAATAACAATCTAGTTTTCATGGTACATATTAATTTTATGGATTTGGTGCTAAAGTAGTAAACATTGAATCTTGAAAAAAGGGTGACTTGGTTTTTAACAAGAAGATAACAGGTTAGTTGAAAACGAGAAACGGGATGGATGAGGACTGGTTTTTATCCATCCCGCCTAGTATGTGCCAATAAATTTCCAAATCTAAAATGTGAAATAATTTACTTTGTTAATGGCGGTTGTCATCTCCACTTTTTTGAAATCGGCCGTATAGTTTTCGTTGTTTTGGAGCGAAATGGTACGCATGAGGGTTTTTCCGCCCTTGGCATCTTCGGTGGTCATTTCCATTACAAAGCCACCAACCGAAAGGGTGTTGTGCAAAGCAGCCATTTTAGCAGCGCGGAAAATTCCGTAGTCGTTCGAAATTTTCACTTCATTGGTAATCCAACATTCGCCAAATATTTTTTTGTAGGTATAAGTGTATTTTTTGCAGGTATATCCGGCTATCTGCTTGGTTTCGTTGGTAGGTACCAGCTCAAGTTTTTTCAATTCAGCTTCAGTAGGCATTTTGTAGCCACCGGCATTGCTCATCATGTAAGTATCGCCCGACTTATAGGTTTGAATTGCTACTTCGTGCTTTTTGTCGATCAGAGTTTCTGAGCGGTCCTTCCCTTTGGGATTAATTGAAATAATGCTGAAATTTTCGCCGTTCGATTGGTAAAAGGTTTTGTAATCGATGGTACGCCTCAGTTCATTTCCCTTCGCAAAGAATTCAACCTTGAACACATTGCATTTATCGAATGTGTAGGTTTCGTTCCATTTTACCCCGGGCGCTTTAAGTTGAATTTGGGCCGCAGAGAACAAAGTTGAAATCATTACTACGAAAAGGATGGTGAATTTTTTCATGGTGTTTTTAAATTAGGTATCGGATTAAATTTTGAATGAAACTAATTCAAATTTACGAAAGGCTGCTAATTCCAAAAGCAAATTTTTAAAAATTGATGTTGCGAATCTCAGTATGAACAACAATTTACAAAAAACGACTAAAAAAATAGTCAGTTTTCTTGCCCGACTAAAAACATAGTCATATATTTGTTTCGGACTTTCAATTTTTACAATTATGCAACTGACAAAAGCTGAAGAACAAATAATGCAGATACTTTGGGATTTGGGCGAAGGCATGGTTCGCGACATCCGCGATCGCTTCGACGAACCAAGGCCTGCCCGAAATACTGTTTCAACCATTATTCGTGTTTTAGAAGCCAAAGGAGTGGTTAGCTACCGTGCCGAGGGGAACACCCACGTGTATTTTCCGCTGGTTTCGAAAAAGGAGTATTCGAAGAAACAGCTATTCTCACTGATGAAGAATTATTTCGACAACTCGTTTCCGCAGATGGCCACTTTCTTTGCACGTGAAAAAGATTTGACGATCGAAGATTTGGAAGAGTTGCTGAATGAGACCAAAGAAGAATTGCAGAACCCTGAAAACAAATAGAGCAATGGAAACACTGGGAAATTATTTGTTGCAAATGGCCTGTTGGCTGGCTGGCTTCTGGCTGGTGTATGCTGCTTTTCTAAAAAAGGAGACTTTTTTTGAACTGAACCGGTGGTTCCTGCTTGCCGGACTGGTGGCTTCGTTGCTATTGCCATTGTTCCCGGTTCGATACAATGTTGTTACCCAACCCAACGATCTTTCATCGTTGAAAATATTGGGAGTGACCACAAACGGGATCGACGAAAGTGTTTCAAAATTAAACTATTGGGCAATTGCCTATGCTCTTGGGGTTTCATTGTTTTTGATCAGGTTTGTATGGCAAAGCGCAAAGTTGTACAGGTTGCGCCGCCAATGCGAACGTGTTACCATGGGGGAAACCCAAATTTTCAAGCTCGAAAAAGATACTGCACCTTTTTCGTTCTTCAATTCCATTTATGTAAGTAAAAAAATGTGTGGCGAAACCGAACTGAAAACGGTGGTTGCCCACGAGAAAGTCCACATTGATGAACGACACTGGGCTGACCTGCTTTTGCTGGAAGTGGCCCGCACTCTGCAATGGTTTAACCCGTTGCTTATTCTGTACCGTAAAGCCATAATGCAAAATCACGAATTTTTGGCCGACAGCGGCACCTTGCAAAAAGGGGTGAGTGCACGCACCTACAAGGCCATACTGGCCAACCAAATGCTTGGAGTGCCTGTGTTACAAGTGGCCAATGGCTTTACACTTTTTAATCCAACCAAAAGAATTTTAATGATGAACAAAGATAAAACCACGCCCGCCAAGCGGCTAAAACTGCTGTGGGCATTGCCGGTAATTGCAATTTTATTGGCGGCATTTTCGAAGCCCAACTATGTTTCGGGCGAAAATGTGAATAGTACAATTGCTACCAATGAAAAAACAATAACGGTAAAAGGAAAAGTGACCGATGAAAAAGGGAAACCACTTCAGGGGACAAGTATTATCGTTGCAAACACAACTACCGGAACAATTTCTGATGCCAATGGAAACTACACATTTGCAGGCATTAAACCCTCTGATGAAATTGTATTTTCTTATGTGGGTTATGATACCAAGGTTTTGAAAGCGGCAAGCGAGCTCAATGTCTCGATGTCGAAAAAAGTAGTTGTTATTGGTTATGCAAACGAACAGATGGCTCCGCCACCACCTCCGCCACCACCGTTTATGCTGAAAGGTGATGATGGAAAAAAACCGTTGATTGTTGTTGATGGGAAAATATCAACGATCGATATTAATACAATTGACCCCAATACCATTGAACGGGTTGAAGTATTGAAAGATCAATCGGCAACCGCTGTATATGGCGACAAAGGAAAGGATGGGGTTGTAATAATTACGACAAAGACTGCCTCAAGACCTATACCTGAACCTGTTCCACCTGTTAGAAACGCTACTCCTTTGTTAGATAATAGTTTTCCTATTGATGGAAAAGTATTAATTATTGTTGATGGGGAAATTTCAAATTTGAGTTTTAACCAAATCAACGTAAAAACCATTGAATCGCTAAATATCCTCAAGGATAAAGCAGCAGTTGATAAATATGGTGACAAAGCAAGGGATGGTGCCGTTGAAATTACAACTAAGAAAGATAAAAGCAATCCTCCGGCAAATGATGAAGTTTTTGTTGTTGTTGAAGAGATGCCAGAATATCCAGGAGGACAAACCGCTTTGGGGAATTATATTACCCAAAAAGCATCGGAAGTAAATGAAACAGGGTTTGCCGAGGTACGTTTCCTTGTCGATACTGATGGGCTAGTGAAAGATGTGAAAGCAGTTAGTACAGAATCGGAAAAATTAAACAAGTTGGCTACTGAAATAATTTCTGGTTTTCCTAAATGGAAACCTGGTATGCAAGGAGGGAAAACAGTACCCGTGCTAATGCAAATAGGTATTGATTTTGGAACAAAATGCATTACAACCAAGCACAAATTCACTGACGAAAAGTAGATAAATTAGCTCAATAGAACACAAAATGTTTTAGTGTTCTATAATTCTGTATAATAACGCATGTGGCCCCATCAAAAGTTAAAATTTTGATGGGGCTGTCTTTTTGATCAAAGACTACAGAAAATGGATTTACAAATAACATCAAAAGTGGCATTGCGAATTGGTTATAGTAGGCAAATAAAAAGAAGCGTGATGGTTCAATTCTCCGTGGATGCCGATGGGAAAGTGAAAAATGCAAAAGTGCTGAAAGGGGTTGAGAAAGACCTGGACAAGAAAGCACTCGAAATTGTTTATGGAATACCAGTTTGGCAACCGGGCAAACAGCAAGGCAAAGCGGTTGATGTGGATTATAACCTCAACATTGAGTTCTGATTGGAGCAATAATGCTAATTGAGAAAGCTGATGGAACTGATAATTTCATCAGCTTTCTTTTTTTGGGAACCAATTTTTTTGAAAAATCCAACTGGTTGTTTTGTTCCTTCATTTTTGAAAAGCATGTTCACGATTTCTTTAATCATCTATTCTTTGAATTTTAAGACAATATTCTTCATATTTATTTTTCAGACAGGAAGAGCGACTGTTTGTAATTTAGTTTAAATCAACTAATAACCGATAAGTTGAATCCAAATTTGTTTTTCTGGCAGAATTCAATCCCGTAGTTTAATCAAGGTGTTAAACTTTTTCGGTGAAACGCCTATTTTAACAACAATCGTCAAAATCTTATCAATTAAAATCTATTTTTAAACGCTTTTTTAAAAAGGGATCACAAAAGGAACATATAAAAACAATAAAATATTATGGACAATTCAAAACATACCGACGCTCTTAACTACCATAAAAATGGCAGACCGGGCAAAATTCAGGTTGTACCTACAAAACCTTACAGTACTCAACGTGATTTGGCGTTGGCTTACTCTCCGGGTGTGGCTATTCCCTGCCTTGAAATTGAAAAAAATCCACAGGATGCCTACGACTACACTGCAAAAGGAAATCTGGTTGCCGTTATTTCTAACGGAACAGCTGTGCTTGGTCTTGGCGACATTGGTGCACTGGCAGGTAAACCAGTAATGGAAGGAAAAGGATTGCTTTTCAAAATTTTTGCTGACATCGACGTATTCGATATTGAGGTTGACGAAAAAGATCCAGAAAAATTCATCCAGGTGGTAAAAGCCATCGCTCCTACTTTTGGTGGAATCAACCTTGAAGACATTAAAGCTCCCGAATGTTTTACTATTGAAGAACGATTGAAAGAAGAGCTCGATATCCCATTGATGCACGATGACCAACATGGTACCGCAATTATTTCGGGTGCAGCTTTGATCAATGCTCTTGAAATGGTTGGCAAAAAAATCGAAGATATTCGTATTGTTGTCAATGGGGCAGGTGCTGCTGCTTCAGCTTGTGCTAACCTCTATATTAAACTGGGGGCCAATCCAAAAAACATTGTTATGGCCGACAGTAAAGGTGTTATATCAGTTCGCCGTACCGATCTTAACAGCCGTAAGAAACCTTTTGCTACCGAATTGCCTTGCAATACATTGGAAGAAGCAATGGTTGGAGCCGATGTTTTCTTAGGTTTGTCGGTTAAAGACGTGTTGACCCAGGACATGGTCCGTTCTATGAACGAAAACCCACTTGTTTTTGCCTGTGCAAATCCCGATCCTGAAATTTCTTACGTTGAAGCCATGGCTTCTCGCCCCGATATTATTTTTGCAACTGGCCGTAGCGACCATCCCAACCAGGTAAACAATGTACTTGGGTTCCCATATATTTTCCGCGGTGCGCTCGACGTTCGTGCAACAGCCATTAACGAAGAAATGAAGGTGGCCGCAGTTTATGCGATTGCTAATTTGGCGAAGAAACCTGTTCCCGAAGTGGTTACTTCGGCTTACAATACGACCCATTTAAGCTTTGGCCGTGAATACATTATTCCAAAACCACTCGATCCCCGTTTGTTATTGACCGTAGCTCCGGCTGTGGCAAAAGCAGCTATCGAAAGTGGTGTTGCCCGCAAAACAGACATCAACTGGGACGAGTATGAAGAAAGCCTTCGTCAGCGTATGGGTTTGGATAATAAACTGATCCGTGGTTTAAACGAAAAAGCTAAGGAAAATCCAAAACGTGTGGTTTTCGCCGACGCCAACCATCCAAATATTTTAAAAGCTGCTTCTGTTGCTCGTGCCGAAGGAATATGTATTCCTGTACTTTTGGGTAACGAAGAACGAATTGGAAAAATTATTGACGAAAATGGCATTGAACTCGAAGGTGTTGAAATTGTAAACTTACGCCACGACCGTGAAGAAGCTAGCCGTCAGAGATATGCCCGCATGTTTTCTGAAAAACGTCAGCGCGAAGGCATGACTTACAGCGAGGCTTACGAAAAAATGTTCGACCGTAACTATTTCGGAATGATGATGGTTGAAGCTGGTGATGCCGATGCCTTTATTACCGGTGTTTATACCAAATACGACGATGCCATTAAACCCGCAATCGAGATTGTTGGAATGCGTGAAGGGTTGCGTCACATTGGTGGTGTGAACATTGTAAACAACAAGTTGGGTACTTTCTTCTTTGCTGATACAATGGTAAACAACCATCCATCAAAAGAAACATTGATTGACATTGCTAATTTGACCTGTGATACCGTGAAATTGTTTAACATTGAGCCGGTTATGGCAATGCTGTCATATTCTAACTTTGGAGAACGCCCTGCTGGTAGCCCTGCTATGGTTCACGAGGCCGTAGAATTCTTGCACGCCAACTATCCTGAAATGATGGTTGACGGTGAAATGCAGGTTAACTTTGCCCTCGACCGTGATTTGCGCCACGAGAAATTTCCATTCTCAAAAATCGATGGTAAAAATGTAAATACGTTGATATTCCCAAATCTTAGTTCATCGAATATTGCATACAAATTGATGTTGGAAATTGGGATGAGCGAAACCATTGGGCCAATCCAAATGGGATTAAACAAACCTATTCACATTTTGAATGTTGAAAGTTCGGTTCGCGACATCCTTAACTTGGTAACAATTGCCGTTGTAGATGCTCAGGTTGAAGAACAAAAAAAGAAAATTTCTAAGAAATAAGAATTTTTTCGACAGATAAATATTGATCAGAGCTTCAGAAATGGAGCTCTGATTTTTTTTGCGGAGTACCGTCAATTTTGACAAATGAAACAAGCATGGCAAAAACAACAGCAATCGGAGATCAACTTCATAAAACAAATTACCCTTTATAAACAGGTTTCTTTCCAGTAGAAACAATCATTAAAATGAAGTTCAAGCTCTCCCGGATCGGTCTCAAATAAACCGAAAACCGCCGATCCACTACCGGTCATCGATGCATAAATTGCCCCGAGTTGATAGAATTGATTTTTTATGGTTCCGATTTCGGGAAACTTTATAAAAACACTTTCTTCAAACTGATTAAGGATTGAGCCTTTCCAATTTTTAATTGGTGCGTTCAACATCTCTTCCAAACTGGTTTTGGGCTTTACCGGAGCAACTTTTGAATAAGCTTCGGCTGTAGGGACCGAAATGTTTGGTTTAATCAAAATCATTATTAACCCCTTAATTGAGAATGGAATACTGTTAAGTATTTCGCCTTTCCCGGTACCAATCATTGGACGGTTATAAATGAAAAAAGGGCAGTCGCTACCAAGTTTTTCGGCATACAATGCCATTCTTTCCAAACTTAGGTTGAGGTGAAATAAATCGTTCAGTCCAAGAATTGTAAATGCGGCATCGGCCGAACCACCACCTAATCCTGCACCAAACGGAACAATTTTATGAAGGTGTATTTCAACATCTCCAATACTGAATTCCGACTTCATTAACTTGTAGGCCTTAACTGCCAAGTTATCTTCACAATTGCCATCAATTGTTAGGCCCGTTTGTGTGAAGCGGAATGAATCAGCACGGTTGAGTTCAAGAATATCGGATAATTGAATGGGGTAAAACAGTGTTTCGAGGTTGTGAAACCCGTCAGTTCGTTTCTCAACAATATTCAACCCAATGTTGATCTTTGCATTTGGAAATAGGATCATAGATTTGATGGTAAATAAAACAGGAGAGAAAGAAACAAAAATATTAGACACAAAAAAAGCCTCAACATTGAGGCTACTATCTCATTAAGTATTTTCAAACTTAATATCGGGAAGCACAACAAATCTAGTTTACTTTATGACCGTGGCTTGATTCGTTTAAGAATGCTACTCCAACTGCCAATAAGAAAATTCCGAATGCGATTAGTAGGTAAATCATAGTTGTAATTGCTTAGTTAATAGACCAAATATATGACACTTTTATGGCCTTTGCCAGTAATCGGTTTCATTTTTTATGAATGCATGTTTTGCATAGATTAAACCAGTTTTTTTGTGGTTAAACGGAAAAATTAATTGACGAGTTTGAATTCTTGAGTATTGCTTATTGTCAACTAATCGCGAAATAGGTTATCAATTAACAGATATGAAGCCCATCAATTAAAAAATCGAAAGTACACGAGCAAAATTTGTTATATTTCGACCGTTTTTTTAAAAGCAAATTCAACTATGGAAACTATAAATATTGCCATTTTAGGCTGTGGAACTGTTGGTGGCGGAGTCGCTAAAATTCTTTCTGAAATGAATGATGAATTGGCAGTTAGAGCTTCATCAAGATTAGTTTTGAAAAAAATTGTTGAATTATCTCCAAAGGCAGCTTCTGAAAGGTTCGACATTTCTCTTGATCTTTTTTGTGGAAATGGCAACGATTTGACCAAGGATGAGGCAAATGGCTTTATCGATGAGGTTATTAATTCAACCGAAATTGATTTGGTGATTGAAACTATTGGCGGTAAAAACGACTTTATCTTCAATATTTGCAGCCGCATTATTGCTTCTGGAAAACATTTAGTTACTGCAAATAAGGCTCTTTTGGCCGAGCGCGGTAAAAAGTTATTCGATTTAGCCGAAGAGAAAAATGTAAAAATTGGATTTGAAGCTGCTGTTTGTGGTGCTATTCCAATTATCAAAACCATAAAAGAAAGTTTTACAGGTGATAAAATTCTCTCTGTATCTGGCATTATGAATGGAACCAGTAACTATATTCTGAGCCAAATGCAGAATGAAAATCTGGGATTCGACGAGGCCTTAAAACTTGCCCAGGAAAATGGTTATGCTGAAGCTGATCCATCGTTAGATATTAATGGTGGCGATGCAGGGCACAAATTAATTCTTTTGATCAAGCTTGCTTTTGGTATTGACGTGTTGATGGAAGACCTTTCTATTGACGGAATTGAAACGATTTCGAAAGAAGATATCGAATTTGCCAAAGAGATTAATTCAACGATTAAGCTGATATGTTACGCAAAGAAAATAGATGGTGACATTTATGCTGCCGTTAGACCGATGATGGTTAAAAACAGTAATTTTCTTTCAGGGGTTAATGGTTCAACCAATGCTGTAAGGATCAATAATAAATATTCGGGAATTCATATTTTAGTTGGGAAAGGTGCTGGTTCGTCTGAAACTGCAATGTCTATTGTTTCCGACATTGTATTTATTGCCCGTTATGGCGAAAAAATCTCGAACTTATCGGAGAAACACGAACGTAAGTTTGCCGATGCCAAAGAATTTGTATTCCCATACCTAATTACATTTCAAACAGGGAACTTGCCCGGAACAACAGGTTTAATAACTACAGCAATAGGCAAGCAAAATATTAATATTGAAACGGTTAGTCATAACCGGCATTTAGCTGAAAAGGCTATTTTCTCGATTGCAACCATGCCTTGTTCATTAGCTCAAATTGAAGATGCTATTGCTGAAATTAAAGCTGAGAAGCCCGGTATGCTGGTGAGCGAGCCTAAAATTATGCCAATACTTTACTGATCTTACTTATTCTGATATTTTAAAACCAACTTTTGAGAGTTCGTTCCAATAACTGGGATACGATTTGGTAATTACCATTGGGTCGTTGATGCTTATGTTGCCATTCACCAATGCGATTGGTGCAAATGCCAGTGCCATACGATGGTCGTGGTAAGTATCAATGGCAACGGTACTGTTGAACTTCGATTCATCGAGCACTCCATCCCAAGCCAGTTCACCGTTTTGTGGTTCGTAAAGGGTCGCACCTAATTTCTCCAATTCAACAATTAACGCATTGATTCGGTTGGTTTCTTTAATTTTCAACGTTTCAAGTCCGCTAAAATGAAAAGGGACCCGCTTACAAACACACATTACAGCAAAAGTTTGGGCAATATCGGGGTTCTCCACAAAGTTTTGAATGTATTTCGAAGGAAGTTCGGCATCTGTTTTCGATAGTCGAACGGCTTTCCCTTCCTGTTTCGATGTTATGCCAAAAGCCTCGAACCATTTTGCCTGGGCACAGTCGCCCTGAAGACTTTCGAGTTCCAAACCTTCGAGTAAAATGTTGGCTTCTTTCGCCAGCACGGCCAACTGGTACCAATACGAGGCACCGCTCCAGTCGGCTTCAACTGTAAAAGGTACAGGTTGGTACCTCTGTTCTGGGATTGTAATTTTGTTGCCGTTCCAGTTGTATTTAATACCAAACACTGCCATCAGTTTCAGTGTTAAATCGATGTACGAAGCAGAGGTTATTTTGTTTGTAAGGGTCAGTGTTAAACCATTTTCAACAGTTGGTGCAATCATGAGCAAGGCCGAAATGTACTGGCTGCTTACGCTTCCGTCGAGTTCAATATTTTTGCCTTTTAAGTGCGATCCCCAAATTCGAAGTGGAGGATAACCCTCGTTATTGATGTATTCTATTTTGGCCCCCAGCTCAATCAACGCATCGACCAGTATTTTGATGGGGCGCTGCTGCATTCGTTCACTACCGGTAATTTCCCAACGTCCAACAATCTTCGACAGGAAAGCGGTAAGAAAGCGCATTGCAGTTCCGGCGTGGCCAATGTCAAATTTATCGGTGTTGGAGTTCAACACTTGCTGCATCACCTGAGTATCGTCACTGTCTGATAGATTTCCAATGGGAAATGGGCTGTAAGCAAGGGCGTTGATAATTAGCACCCGGTTGCTGATGCTTTTCGATGTTGGAAGGGCAATGGTTCCTTCCAGCTTTTTGATGGATGATATTATGGTGTATTGCATTGATGTTCTCTTGTTTGTATTGATTTATAGTTTGTTGGTTGTTGTTGGAAGTTGGGCTGAACAATAAACCATGTTCAGCATCCAACTATTTTAGCCCTCTGAAAAATTCCAATCCTTCCATAATCAACTCTTTTTCGCAATCGATATTGATCTCTACTTTGCCAATTTCAGGAATTAGGGTGAAGTTGATTCTACCCGCTTCATTCTTCTTGTCCTTGGTCATTTTCATATACAGTTCAGCAAAATCAGATTCCAAGATGTTGAATTCACCATAGTTTTCAATAATCCACTTCGAAATGCGTTCGGTCTCACTCATTGGGAAGCCGACTTTTTTCGACGACAGGAACAACTCAACAACTAGCCCGTAAGCTACGGCATAACCATGCTGAATTGGTCGGTTTTGATGCAGTGCCAGGCTTTCGAACGCATGCCCAACTGTATGTCCCAGATTAAGCGCTTTACGAATGTTTTTTTCGGTTGGATCTTTAACCACAAAATATTCCTTCACAGCCACCGAGCGGCCAATCATTTCGTTCAGCGTTTCAAAATCGATGTTGTTTAGGTCGAAATTTAGCAATTCGTTCCAGTGTAATTTGCTGTGGATGAGGCCATGTTTTAGCATTTCGGCATAACCCGAAAGGATGTTGGCTTTATCGAGTGTTTTTAAGAACCGTGAGGCAATAATCACTGTTTGGGGTTGATTAAATACCCCGATTTCGTTTTTCAACCCATTGAAATTGACGCCGGTTTTTCCACCCACAGAAGCATCAACCTGAGAAAGTAGTGTGGTGGGGATATTCACGAAATGTAGGCCACGCTTGAAGCACGAAGCAGCAAATCCGCATAGGTCGCTGAGCATTCCGCCTCCCAAATTGATGAGCAGTGATTTACGGTCGGCACCATTTTCTTCTAAAAAATTCCAAACTTTCACCACCGAATCGAGGCTTTTGTGATCTTCGCCGCAGTGGATCTCAAGAACTGGGAATTTCGAAAATTCTGGATATTGTTGTAGTTGTGGCAAGCAAAGCTCCCGAGTGTTCTCGTCAACAACCACATAAATTTTACCTTCAGGATAGCTTGAAACAATAGGACTCAGCTCTTTCTCAAGCTCGTTGGTTACCCTTATATCGTTATGAAACGTTGGAATACTCATTATTTACCTTTATTTTGTGGATTCAAAAATAAAACAATTTGTTACTTTGCTAAAGGTAATATCGTTATGGAAACTAAAGACAACTTAAATTTCATTTTTCAGCTCAACAATAAAAATCGCTCGGGCAATGTATTTCTACTTTATATTATAAGTGGGGTGGTGCTTTTTGGATTGGCTTTTTTCTTTGTTGCCAAAAGCATGAATATGTTTATAATCGGCGACATCTTATTTGCGATTGTCTATTTCTTGATTTTCAATAAAATAAAACCTGCTTTTGTCGAAATATTAGTTACCGAAACAGCATTGCAAATAAATTATTACTCTGTTGCTTCTACTTTAAGAAGTTACCAATCGATAGAGATGCAGATTAATCAGCTAAAGGATTTTCAGATTAGAAAGAAAATGATGGGAATGAAAAAGGAGCTGATCCTTTCAGTTGATTCAAAATATGGTATTGCCGATTATCCGCCTATTCCCATTTCGCTATTAACAAAGAATCAACTAGCTCAAATAACTCTTTTGTTCCAAAAAATAAAAGAGACCAATTCGTAAATATGTCGACCCCCTTAACTCACAAAATAGCGTTGTCACTTTTTCCGCGTATTGGTGCGGTAAATGCTCGCCGATTGGTGGCCTATTTGGGCAGTGTGAATGCTGTTTTCAATGTTTCGAAACGCGAGTTGAAGAATATTCCGGGCTTTAGCGATGGTCTTGCAAAAAATGTGATTGACCACCGAAGTGAAGTGCTCGATAAGGCTTACAAAGAACAGGAGTTTATTGAAAAGTACAAGATTAAAACTTTTTTCTACCTCGATTCTGATTTTCCCCGAAGGTTAGCTCAGAGTTACGATGCACCGGTGATTCTTTTCCAAAAAGGAAATGTCGATTTGAACCACCCGCGAATCATTAGTGTTGTAGGAACCCGGAATGCCACCGATTATGGCCGCCAATGTACCGAAGAATTGATTTCAGGGTTGGCGGCAAATGGGATAGATGTACTTGTGGTGAGTGGTTTAGCCTACGGAATTGATGTGGCGGCCCATAAAGCATCGCTAAGAGCCGGGCTTTCAACTGTTGGGGTAGTTGGG